>PDWI01001196.1_pt1 | contig 41580 bp, 35 predicted proteins | sample 1430891 | NCBI WGS metagenome assembly PDWI01 (sample SAMN01162508, study PRJNA174530) | Oral metagenome, whole genome shotgun sequencing project. | biome: Marine environment; feature: Marine mammal; material: Swab sample of the gingival sulcus; isolation source: swab sample of gingival sulcus... | reverse complement strand
TATCTTAAGGCGTTGAAAATAAAACCAGAATGCTTTATCTCACCATGACGCGTACCCAAAAATAGTCAAACAGGAATCAAAAAGGGTGCTGAATGTACGGTTTAGGAGAGAGCCCAAATAAAAAAGGACTCAGAAGAAAGAAGTCTTCTAAGCCCTTAAATTCGGGTTGGAGGCGGCTTCCGGATTTGAACCGGAGAATAACGGCTTTGCAGGCCGTCGCCTTACCCCTTGGCTAAGCCGCCTTGTGGAGCGGGAAACGGGATTTGAACCCGCGACTTCGACCTTGGCAAGGTCGCACTCTACCACTGAGTTATTCCCGCTCAGCAACAACGAGAAGTGTTTATATATGGATGTTCTGCTTTTGTCAATTAAATTATAACAACAGCCTTATTTTTTAAGTATTGGTCCATATGATTTATTACCTGGGCAGAAACCCGTGTTTGGACGGCTCGTCAGAGGAGCATGCGCCCCTCTGACGAGCCGTCCAAACACTATTTATTCTTTTTGTTCCAGTCTGAAAGGAAGGACTCAATCCCCTTGTCGGTCATATGATGCGCCGCAAGTTTCTTCAGCACGCCATAGGGGATGGTGGCAATATCCGCTCCTATCAGGGCAGACTGAAGGACATGGAGCTGGCTTCTCACCGATGCCACAATAATCTGGGTATCAAACTCATAATTGGTAAAAATCCGGACAATTTCTTCGATGAGCCCCATGCCTTCCTGGGCCAAATCATCAAGGCGCCCCACAAAGGGAGAGACATAGGTTGCACCGGCTTTGGCAGCCATCAGGGCCTGGAGTGCAGAAAAGACAAGGGTGACATTGGTTTTGACACCTTCAGCAGACAATGTTTTAACCGCTTTAAGCCCATCCACAGTCATGGGAATTTTTACGGCAATGTTATCGGCAATTTTGACAAGTTCCCGGGCCTCGGATACCATGCCTTCATACCCAAGACTGATCACTTCTGCGGAAACAGGGCCATCAACAATGTTGCAGATCTGGGCTATGATATCTTTGAACTCACCATCTTCTTTGGCAATCAGGGAAGGGTTGGTGGTCACACCATCGACCATGCCCATATCATTGGCATCCTTGATCTGTTCAATATTGGCTGTATCAATAAAAAATTTCACGGATCTCCTCCTTGGCCAGGGCAATCACGGCCTGGCTTTCATCTGTTTTAATTTGTTCAAACAGCTCACCCACGGTCCGGCCGTTTACCGGGTGAACCAGATTTTTATCGATGTCACAAAGGGGTTTTAACACAAAGGCGCGTTCATGCATTCTGGGATGTGGAATCACAAGGGTGGCTGTGTACATCATCCTCTGGCCGTAAAAAATAATATCCAGATCAATCTTGCGTGGACCAAATTTGAAGGGTTTGCCGTCCCGGTCCTGCTCTTTTTCAATGGCTTGCAGCACATCTAAAAGCTGTTTTGGAGAATACGCCGTGTTGATCTTGATGGCGGCATTTATAAACCACTCCTGATCTGTATAATTTTGGGGCGCTGTCTTATAAAACTTTGACAGGTTTTCTATAAAGATCCCATGTGTCTGTCCAAGACGTCTGATGGCCAGACCGATGTTGGCAATCTTATTTCCAACATTGGTGCCAAGACTTAAAAATGCAGGTGTAAGGGGTAAGGAGTTAAGGGAATTCAATGTAAAGGGTATCCGATACCTTACTTTTTATGTTGTCACGCCCCAGGGTCTGAACCCTGAAATAATAATGAAGGTTCTGATCAAGGGTGTATCCAAAATGTTTCCGGGGCATGGGCACCACCCCCATGGATCTGAACGTAAAGGGACATCCTGGGCAGCCGTCCAGGGGTTTGGTGGCCATGAACACCTCAAACCCTTCCACCTTTGGTCCTTGTTCCTGATCCTGCAACGATGCACAGGTCCATGAAAGGGTCAGATCACGATCCTTGAGCGTGTATTTCAGGTCTGTGGGGGCGGCAGGGATATCAGTGTCCCTGATCGGAGGGACTGGGGGACCTTTTTTACCGCATCCTGGTGCCATAAAAAGCATGCCTGCACCCAAACAGACCCCCAAAAGGCACACTAGTTTACGCTGAAATCTCTGGTTCAAATGCCAAGCTCCTTTTTTGCTGTATCCACGGCCGCGGATACGTTGTCAAATCCGGTGCCGCCATGGGAGCTACGCCGCTCCACCATGGCATCCAGACTGATGAAATTATAAATATCTTTTTCAATAAGATCACTGAAAGAGCGCATCTCTTCCAGGCTTAAATCGTCCAGTTCCTTGCCCTGATCCAGGGCAAAATTGACAGCCTTGCCGGCAATACCATGGGCTGTTCTAAAAGCAACGCCCTTGTTGACCAGGTAATCGGCAAAATCCGTTGCATTTAAAAACCCTGTGGTGCAGGCATCCCGCATCCGGTCCTTGTGGACTTCAATATGCGCCAGCATGCGGGTATACACATCAAGGCATATTTTTAAGGTATCAACGGTATCAAATAACGGCTCCTTGTCTTCCTGCATGTCCTTGTTATAGGCCATGGGCAATGATTTCATGGTCGTTAAAATGGCCATGAGATTGCCAACCACCCGCCCTGTTTTCCCCCGGACAAGTTCACACGCATCCGGGTTTTTTTTCTGGGGCATAATGGAAGAACCTGTGGTAAAGGCATCGGAAATGGTGATAAAGCCAAATTCCGATGTGGACCATAAAATCAGTTCCTCGGACAACCGGGACAGATGAATCATGCAGATGGATGCATGGGAAATGAATTCCATGATAAAATCACGATCCGACACCGCGTCCATGGAGTTTTCCGACACCCGGCAAAAGCCCAGGACCTGGCAGGTATATTCCCGGTCAATGGGAAAGGTGGTGCCGGCCAGGGCGGCCGAGCCAAGGGGCATCACGTCCAGGCGCTCCAGGGAGTCCTCTAGACGCCCCACATCCCGTTTGAACATCTGGTAATACGCCAGGAGGTGATGGGCAAACAATACGGGCTGGGCCCGTTGCAGATGGGTATATCCGGGCATCACTGTTTTTCTGTTTTCATCTGCAAGGGTCACCAGAGCGGCCTGAAAATCCTTAAGCATCTGGATAAGGGTTAAGGTCTCTGCTTTCAGATAGATGCGAACATCCAGCGCCACCTGGTCATTACGGCTTCTGGCGGTATGAAGTTTTTTGGCCACAGCCCCGCAGATATCACCTAAATGCGCTTCCACATGCATGTGGATATCTTCCAGGGCATCGCTGAATGCCATGTCATTATTATCAATCCGGGTCTTTACCTTATCCAGACCCCGAACCAGGATTTCGGCATCTTCTGATGAGATAATTCCCTGTTTTTCCATCATCTCAAGATGGGCCTGGCTGCCTTTTATATCACTTTCATAGAGGCGTTTATCCACGTCTATGGACGCGTTAAAAGACTCCATCAATTTATCCGTGGATGCCACAAACCGGCCGCCCCATAGTTTTTCACTCATTCTCTTTTTCTTCCTATGTTGTTGCGCTTCAATAGCCTTAACTTCCTAAGCCTATAATCAAATACTCCAGAATGGCTTTATGCATGTGCCGCTTATTTTCCGCCTGATCCCAGAACGCTGCATTTTGTGCTTCAAGTACAGAGTCAGAAATCTCTTCACCCCTGTGGGCAGGCAGGCAGTGGAGCACCAGACAGTCGTCCTTGGCGCCTTTGAGCAACGCCTCATTGACCTGGAATCCCTCAAACGCCTTAAGCCGGCCTTCAAGCTGCTCTTCCTCACCCATACTGGCCCAGACATCGGTATACACAACATCAGCGCCTTTAACAGCCTCTTTGGGATCATTGGTGAACACGATATTATCTTTTGTGTCGGCTCCGGATGCGGCAATGATCTCAGGCTTGATATGATGGCCGTCCGGACAGGCCAGGATCAAATCCAACCCCAGCACGGACGCGGCATTGACCCAGGAGTTGGCCACATTATTACCATCGCCAACCCAAGCGATCCTGACATGCTCATATCCGCCTTTATGTTCAATCACGGTCATGATGTCACTTAAAATCTGGCAGGGATGGAAGGCATCTGTCAGGGCGTTGATCACGGGAATTGTGGCGCTTTGGGCAAACGCTTCCACCAACGCGTGGTCAAAGGTTCTCATGGCCAGGCAGTCAATGTACCGGGATAAAACCCGGGCCGTATCCTTTGCCGGCTCATTTCTGGAGATCTGGGTATCCTGGGTACTCATATATATGGAATGTCCACCCAGCTGAATCATGGCAGTTTCAAATGCAATCCGGGTCCGGGTGGATTTTTTATCAAAAATAAGCCCCAGGGTTTTCCCGGCCAGAAGGGAATCAAAAATACCTTTTTTATGACGCGCCTTCAGACTTAAGGCCCTGTCAAACAGGGTGGTAAAATCCTGGGGTTCAAGGTCCAGCAAACACAGTAAATCCTTGTTCAATGCTCTTCTCCTGCAAGCAGGTTGTCCAGTACGGCAACCAGCTGATTAATTTCATCGGCCTCTATAATCAGGGGCGGTGCAAATCTGAGAATTTTATCTTGAATGGCATTAATAATAAAGCCTTTTTTAAAGCACTCAGACACATATTCTGTGGCGGTTTTCCCTTTGGAAACATCAAGTTCCATGCCCAGAAGCAGCCCTTTTCCCCTGACATCCACCACCTTTTTATGCATTTCTTTTAAACGATTGAGCTGGGCCAGAAAATAGGCGCTTTTTTCACGGACAGATGCCAGAAAACCCGCTTCAGACATCAAACGCACCACCTCAAGGGCGGCGGCCGTGGCAAGGGGTGTGCCGCCAAAGGTGGTGGCGTGGCTGCCAATGTCAAACCCCTGGGCAGCGGTCTCACTGGCCAGCATGGCGCCGATGGGAACCCCATTGCCCAGGGCCTTGGCAAGGGTCATGATGTCAGGCGCCACATCATAGGATTCGTGGGCGAAGAATGAACCGCAACGGCCCATGCCGGTCTGGATTTCATCAAAGATCAGCAGGGTTCCGGTATCCGTACAAAGCTGTCTTACGGCTTGGATATATTCGGAATCGGCAGGGATGACACCGCCCTCCCCCTGCACAGGTTCCATCATCACCGCACACACCGTATCATCCAGAACAGATTTCAGTGCATCAATATCATTGAAGGGCACATGGACAAATCCATCCAGCAGAGGATAAAATCCCTTTTTGATTTTATCCTGGCCTGTGGCGGAGAGCGTTGCCATGGTCCGTCCGTGAAAGCTTTGCGCCATGGTTACAATCTTGAATCTGAAGCTCTCCCCTTTTGCCTGGAAAAACCGCCGGGCAAGTTTAATGGCCGCCTCATTGGCCTCGGCTCCTGAATTGGCAAAAAACACGCGGTCTGCAAAGGATTTTTCCGTCAAAGCCCTGGCAAGTTCGGCCTGGGGATTTGTATAAAACAGGTTGGATACATGCACCAGTGTCCCTGCCTGGGCAGAAATGGCTGCGGTGATATCCGGGTGGCAATGTCCCATGCCGCATACGGCAATGCCGGCCAGAAAATCGGTATACTCATTGCCCTGATCGTCATAAAGTTTGGTCCCCTGCCCTCTGACAAAGGGCCGGCCCTGGCGCGCATAGGTCTGAAACACGTGATCCTGGGTAAGTTCAATGTTCATTTTATGTTTCCTTTATATTAGAGCGTGTTTGATAATGGAATTTCGCTTCGATTCCCTAATTATCAAACACGCTCTAATTATCAAACACGCTCTTAGAATCACCCGCAAACAACTGGGTGCCAATACCGGAGTCCGTAAACAGCTCAAGCAAAACAGCATGGGCGATTTTCCCGTTAATGATATGGGCCTTTTTAACACCGGCGTTCAAGGCGGAAAGTCCGCACTCCACCTTTGGAATCATGCCCCCTGAAATCCGGTTATCCTGGATCATCTCCCGGGCTTTGTGCTCATCCACTGAGGAGATCAGTGCCTTGTCACTGTCCAGCACCCCGTCCACATCCGTAACAAGGATAAGACGCTCGGCATCCAGGGCACTGGCAATCTTTGCCGCCACCACATCGGCATTAATATTATAGGTCTCGCCTTTGCTGCCCACCCCCACCGGCGCAATAATGGGGATAAACCCCTGGGCGCTCAGGGTGTGGATGATGTCAGGATTCACCCTGGACACATCCCCCACCATCCCCGGATCAATAATCTCAGGGGGTTTACTTTCATCTTCCTGGTGGTAAATGGTCATTTTTTCGGCCAGGATTAACCCTGCATCCTTACCCGAAAGTCCCACGGCCCGTCCGCCTTCCAGGTTGATCCGGGAGACCACATCCTTATTCACCTTACCGCCCAGAACCATCTCCACCACATCCATGGTGGCATCGTCCGTGTACCGCATCCCTTTGATAAAGGTGGATGTGATCCCCATGACGTTGAGCACCTCATTGATCTGGGGCCCGCCGCCATGAACCACCACGGGATTCACCCCGATGGTTTTAAGCAGGCTGATGTCCTTGGAAAAACTGGTTTTCAAATCTTCATCCACCATGGCATGTCCGCCATACTTGATCACCAGGGTTTTTCCGGAAAATTTCTGGATGTACGGCAATGCCTCTACCAATATGTCTGCAACAGTACTTTTCATAAAATATACCTGCTTAAGTCCTGGTTTCTGGCAATATCTGCCAACTGTTTTTCAACAAAATCCGAATCAATCGTAATGCAGGGCTCCTCAATATCCGGGGCATCAAATAAAATCTCTTCCAACATGCGTTCCATAAGCGTATGAAGCCGCCTTGCCCCGATATTTTCCATGGATGCATTCACCTCAACAGCAATCTGGGCAATTTTGTCCACAGCGCCCTGGGAAAAACTTAAATCAACCCCTTCGGTACGCAGTAAAGCAATATACTGCAACACCAGGGCATTTTTAGGCTCGGTAAGAATTCGGGAAAATTCTGCTGCACCCAATGAGGAAAGCTCCACCCGGATGGGAAAACGGCCCTGCAGTTCCGGAATAAGATCCGAAGGCTTGGATACATGAAAGGCCCCCGAAGCAATAAACAGGATATGATCTGTTTTCACGGTACCGTATTTGGTGGGAACGGCACTTCCCTCCACAATGGGTAAAAGATCCCTTTGCACCCCTTCCTTGGAGACTTCAGGTCCGTGACGCTTCTCTTTGCCCGCAATTTTATCAATCTCGTCGATAAAAATAATGCCGGACTGCTCCACCATGGTGATGGCATCGTTTTTCACCTCTTCCATATCCACCAGATGGGCCGCCTCCTCCTGGGCAATCAGGGCAAGGGCCTCCTTGACCTTTACATTACGGCTCTTGGTGTTTTTAGGCGCAAAGTTGCCAAGCATATCCTTGATATTAATCCCCATCTCTTCCATACCTGCATTGGAAAAAATCTCCACCATGGGAAAATTTTTTTCCTGGACATCAATATCTATTTTGCGATCGTCAAGCTTGCCGTCATCCAGCATTTTACCAAGCTTTTTGCGGGTATTTTCCTGGGGGGCAGTGTCAGGCTGTTGCGCGTCATCCCCTCCTGTATCAAAGCCGAATACCGGACTGCTTTTCTGGGAGGGCAAAAGGATATCAAGCACCCGCTCCCGGGCGATTTTCAACGCCTTTTCCTGGACAGCCTCCTGCTGACGGCCTTTGAGCATATTGACAGTCAGCTCCACCAGATCCCGGATCATCGATTCCACATCCCGGCCCACATATCCCACTTCGGTGAATTTGGATGCCTCTACTTTGTAAAAAGGGGAATCTGTCAAATTGGCAAGGCGGCGGGCAATCTCGGTTTTACCAACCCCTGTGGGGCCGATGAGGATGATATTTTTAGGCGCAATCTCATCCTGGAGATCCGGTTCCAGCTGCCGTCGCCGCCATCGGTTTCTTAACGCCACGGCCACTGATTTTTTGGCGTCATTCTGGCCGATAATGTACTTATCCAGTTCTGCTACAATCTGGTGGGGTTTGAGATCCTTCATTCAATCATTTCCAAATGTTTTATTGTATCGTTTCAATGGTAATATGGTGATTGGTATATATACAGATATCTGCCGCGATTTTCATGGCTTTTTCCACAATCTGCACCGGCGACAGATCCGTATTGTCAATCAGGGCCAGAGCTGCTGCCTGGGCTGCGGTGCTGCCGGACCCGATGCTGATGATGCCTTCATCCGGTTCAATCACATCCCCGTTCCCTGACAGGAGATACAGGTTTTCTTGATCCGCGGCAACCATCATGGCCTCAAGACGGCGAAGATATTTATCCGTGCGCCACGCCCTGGCAAGTTCCACACAGGCCCGGGTTAAACTGCCGCTGTACTGATCCAGTTGCCCCTCAAGCTTTTCAGCCAGGGTCAGGGCATCGGCCGTGGCACCTGCAAACCCTGTAATAATCCGGTTGTTATAAATCCGTCTGACCTTGCGGGCTTTATGTTTTGTGACCACATTGCCTAAGGTGACCTGTCCATCACCGGCAACCACGACCATCTCTTTAGTTTTAACGGCAAGAATTGTGGTGCCGTAAAATTGTTGATTCTCCATAGAATCCCTTTCTCCTGATTCTGTTCCTCCTGAAATCAGCAGCAAGTTTAATTATATTCTCACACAAAGGCCAATAAAAATATTTGTGTTCTGGTATTTTTGTGCGAATTTTCCAAATAGGGGCTTCATATTCAGACGTGTTGAAAATCAGCCAACTATATGTTTTTTTTAGTGTTTAATTGATAAGAGAGTTACCTTCTGGGATGGGTTTTGTCGTACACAGCCATCAGGTGATCCATGCTCACATGGGTATAGACCTGAGTGGTGGAAAGGCTGGCATGCCCCAGGATCTCCTGAATCCCCCGAAGATCTGCACCAGCATCCAGCATATGGGTGGCAAACGTATGCCGCAGGGTGTGGGGTGATATTTTCAGGCCTAAACCGCAGTCCATCACCACCTTATCAAGCATGCGCCGAATGGAGCGTCTGCCAAGCCGTTGAAAATCTTTATTTAAAAATACCGCAGGAAAATTTTCCTTGAGATCAGCCCGGTAGGTTTGAACGGCATCAAGGGCACGCCGGCCCACTGGAATGATGCGTGCCTTATTTCCCTTGCCCAGAACCCGGATAAGCCCGGCATGAAAATCAATATCCTGGATATTGAGCATGTGGAGTTCACCGATGCGCATGCCTGTGGAGTAAAAGGTCTCAAACATGGCAAGATTACGCCGTTCCATCCAGGTATCACATTTCATGGTATCCAGCAGCCTGAAAATATCATCGATACCCATGGCTTTAGGCAGGGTTTTCTCAAGTTTTGGAAACGGGATGGTATCAGCAGGATTCAATTCGATCAGTCCGGCTCTTGCCAGGTAATCAAAAAAAGATTTTAAGGCAGACAGCCGCCTTGAAAGGGTTTTTTTGCTTTTTTTCAAGTCAGTCTGGACTGCAAGATATCTGCGCACCATTATCTTGTCCACCTGCCGGACCCTTTTTTCAAAGGCCTGTTGAACCTCTTCATCCTGGCAGTGGCAGGTCTCCAGATAAAAAAGGATAAAGCTTTTTATATCCGTACAATAAGCCCGAAGCGTATGGGCAGAATATCCTTTTTCAGCTTCCAGGGTGCTCAGATAATCATCAAGAATCATGGCTGATCCAGTCCTGTACACGCCATGACCTGTTTGAGATCTTCCCAGGCCTGGCGTTTCAGGGCAGGTTGCATCAAAAGCACCGAAGGGTGGTGGGTGGCCATGACAGGAACCTTGTGGCAATGAAAAAAATGCCCCCGGACTGTTATCAATGGTTCATCCGTGCCTTTCATCATCCGGCAGGCCGGCTCCCCTAATGCCACAACGGCACCAGGCTTGTGCGCCAATATGTGGCGGGTAATCTGCCCATGGTCTGCGGCATTGCAGATATACACATCAGAAGGTGCAAGATGCATGGCCGAAAGCATCTTGACCAAAAGACCGCCGGATTGCCCATCAAAAAAGGTTCCCTCGCTGTCCACCAGAACGATGCGCGCGTCTTCAGGCCCCTGGGCCGCAAAAGCCGGAGGCGGCCATGACGGCGTACCCCATGTGTCAAGGATATGAAATGCACGCCAGCCAAGGGTCATGGACTGGTGCCCCAGACTTTTTTGAAACTTCAAAAACTGGCTTAACCCATTTAGCACCTGGACAACCCCATGGTCCCAGTCTGAGTTTTGGGTAGCATTACCGTTGAAAATATCCATGGGGTTAACAGACGGCCTGAACAACAGCATCCAAAATGGCGTGGGCCACTTTTTCCTTTGACATCAAAGGCAGGTCCGTGACGCCGCCGTCCCGGGTAAACAGTTTCACTTTATTGGTGTCTGCCTTGAAACCGGAATCGCTTTTGCCCACAATATTGGCCACAATCATATCCAGTTGTTTTTTTTCCATCTTGCCCACGGCATAGGTTTCAAGATCACGGGTCTCGGCAGCAAAGCCAACCAGGTACTGATTTTCTCTCTTTTTGAGCCCAATTGCCTTTAAAATATCCTTGTTCTGGGTGAGTTCAAAGGTCATACGGCCTTGCGCCCCACCCTTTTTGATTTTATGGGGCTGGGTGGAAACAGGTTTAAAATCACCCACAGCCGCCACTTTGATAATGATGTCGGCCTGATCCAGGTGATCAAACATGGCGTCATACATCTGATCGCAGGATCCCACAGCCACACAGGTCACACCAACAGGTGCATCAAGGCTGACAGGACCCGACACAAGGATAACCCTGGCACCTCTTTTCTCTGCAGCCCCGGCAAGGGCATAGCCCATTTTACCCGAGGAGTGGTTGCTGATAAACCGCACGGGATCAATGGGCTCAACCGTGGGACCGGCAGAAACCAACACGGTTTTTCCGCCCAGATCATTTTTGTAAAAAAGCGCACAGGCCCGGTCAAAAATAAACCAGGGTTCAGGCAGGCGCCCGGCGCCAACGACTTTACAGGCAAGCGCCCCTGAATCCGGATCCAGAATGTGAATGCCTGACTCGTCCAGCAGGTCCAGATTTTTCTGCACCCTTATATTCTGGTACATGTCCGTATTCATGGAGGGACAAACCATGACAGGACAGGTCATGGCCAGTATGGTGGTGGTTAACGCATCGTCGGCAATACCGTGGGCCAGCTTGCCAATGCAGTTGGCTGTGGCAGGTGCAATGACCGCAAGATCCGACTTTGATGCCACCTCAATGTGGGAGATCCCGGAGCCGCTCCCGTCCCACAAGTCCAGCAATACCGGATTTTCCGAGAGCACCTCAAAGGTGGCAGGCCCCACAAACTGGGTGGCTGCCCGGGTCATGCCCACGACCACATCGGCCCCGGCCTTTTTAAACAGCCTTAGCAGTTCAACACATTTATAAGCGGCAATACCGCCGGTCACACCTAAAAAAATGTGTTTATCATTCAAGATCATCATCAGTAAGTCGAATGGCTTGTGAAATTTTGGATACGCCGCCCAGGGTCGGTGCTATTCCGATTTCAACATAGGTATAGATCGCTTCTTCACGGATGGTTATCACAGCGCACCGGGTGGCCTTTTGAAATACCATGATGATGGTTTCCGGGGCTTTAATCCTGGAAAGGATTTCCCAGTTGTCCTTTTCCATGTTTGTGGAAAAGAAATTATAAAGGGAGTTGGATTCCACCCGTCCCCTGAGGGCCAGGATTCCAGATCTGAATCCGGGTGTTGATACGATAACTGTGCGGTCTTTTAAAATTGTCAATTCCTCGGGCACCAGCACATCCTCAAAATCATGGTAAACAGCAACGGGTTTCTTCTCAACCGCCGACCGGGAAGACTGAACCTGTTCCAATGATGAAGACACCCGATTAAAAAGCCCGCATCCTGACACAAAAATAAAGGGTATAAAGGTCAAAAAAACTAAAAAGACTGATAGCAAACAATGACGAATGGGCATTACTTTTCTCCAGATTATTAATAAATGTCAATATAATGAACTACCCTGTTGACGCATGATTATAACACGATGGGGGCAGATTGCCAGGATGGATGCCGTTATTTTATAAGATTCCCCACACGTTTCACAGCGCAGAAATCACCGCACATGGTGCACACCTCTTTTTCATCAGGCTGGGATGAGTTGCGGAAACGCCTTGCCTTTTCCGGATCCAGGGCGCAGTCGAACTGACCCTCCCAGTCAAGTTCCCCCCGGGCTTTGCTCATTTTATGGTCGATCATCTCGGCCCCTTTAAGGCCCTTGGCCAAATCTCCGGCATGGGCGGCAATCCGGGATGCCATAATACCTTGTTTAACATCATCTGCGGTTGGCAGCCTCAGGTGTTCAGCCGGGGTAACATAGCATAAAAAGTCAGCACCATGCATGGCGGCCAGGGCGCCGCCGATGGCCGACGTGATATGGTCGTAGCCAGGGGCAATGTCGGTAACCAACGGCCCAAGCACATAAAACGGGGCATCGTGGCAAAGCTTTTTCTGAAGCTTCATGTTCATCTCCACCTCATGCAGCGGCACATGCCCCGGCCCCTCAATCATGACTTGTACGTTCTTCTCCCAGGCCCGTTTGGTCAATTCTCCCAGGGTAATCAGCTCCTCAATCTGGGGGGCGTCGGTTGAATCCTTTATCGCACCGGGTCTTAGTCCGTCTCCTAAGCTGATGCAGACATCATGCATCTGGCAGATCTCCAGAAGCCGGTCAAAATATTCATAAAAGGGATTTTCATTACCGGTTTTTTCCATCCATTCGAACAGAATAGACCCGCCCCGGCTGACAATTCCGCACAAGCGTGGATTGTTTTTTATGCTTTGGGCGCATTTCCGGTTGAGTCCGGCATGGATGGTAATGAAATCAATCCCGTTGGCCGCATGAATCTCAACGGTTTCAAACCACTCTGCCAGGGTTATTTCCTCTGTGGGCTTCCCGGTACGGGTTAAGGTGTCATAAATAGGTACCGTACCGATCATCACAGGGATTTGCTCCACCAGACGCTTTCGAAATTTTTCAGTGTCACCGGATACACTTAAGTCCATGACCGCATCTGCCTGGTATTGTATCGCCAACTGGGCTTTCTGTATTTCCGAATCAAAACAGCAGACATCTTTGGACACACCCAAATTCACGTTAATTTTGGTTTTAAGCCCTTTTCCCACGCCTGCGGCTTTCAGGTTTAAATGATTTTTATTTGCCGGGATGACAATCCGGCCCTGGGCAATCCCCTCCATCAGTTCCTGCTGTGAAATGGGCTCATTGGCGAGGACCTGTTCCATCTGCGGAGTGAGAATGCCTTTCCTGGCTGCATCCATCTGAGTCGCATATGACTGTGACATGTGTATATCTCCTGTTTTGTATTTATTCTTGTGAAGGGAAACTGAAACGGCGGGACCGGGGAGATGACGAATGGCTCAATGCCAGGCATCAATCACTTTTCCTACGCCGGTACAAACCGGATCAGGTTCCAAGGGTTGAAGTTTTGGGCCAACTTCTCTCAGCTTTTACGGAAGCACCCCCGTGATCAACTAAAATATCACATACTTGATTCCAAAGGTTCTGTCAATAGTTTAGGGCTCACTCAAAAATAAGTTACCCAAATGGGTAACTTATTTTTGAGTGAGCCCTAAACTTTGAGATCTGATTTTCTGCATGGTCAAAACAAGGGTTGAAAACCACTGGCATCTGTAGTATTAATTTAATTTCATAGGTTCGGCGATATTTAAATCATAGTGAAGCGATAAACAATTACTTTTCATTTTGACTGGCTATCATCCGGCAAATGAAATATTATCTTAAAGAGACAATAAACGAATTTCAGATACGACAGATGGGGTTAACCATACCTCAACTAAGCGAATTACCGATTATTGGAATAGAAACCAAGGCAAGGTATTCAAGGTTCCGTTGACGATCTGGCTAAATGGAATGAATTTTGCTTTTGTATTCATCGTGGTTATAAAATCCGGATCCAAATGACGGTTGTTCCTGATTATAACCTGATTGGCGAACCCTGCTTTGCGATATTATAATGGCCGCGGGCCAAACTGGCCCATCAGCGCTCAGATCCGGCCCGCAGCAAAGATTGAAATAACAAATTAGAGAAAAATAAAATGATTAAAAGGCCTGCAGTGGGAACAATTGCCGGACAACGACAGCACAAAGGTGGATTTACACTGATTGAAATGATGATTGTCATCGCAATTATTGGCATTTCCGCCTCGCTGGCTGTTCCGAATCTGATCCTCTGGTTTGACAATCTAAGCGTTAAATCTGCGGCGCGGGACCTGTATTCCGCCATGCAGGAGGTCCGTACGATCGCGGTTAGGCAGAATGCCAGTGCGGCCATTGTTTTTGATACGGCCAACAATCGTTACTATATTTGCAGCGGCCAAGGCCCGGATAACGCATGGGGAGGGACCGGGGATATGACCGGAACAGGGGATAATGTCATTGAACGAAGGGTTACCCTGCTGTCATCGGCGTATAAAAACAGAGTGCAGTTCGGCAATGGAAATGCAACCACACCTGTAGGCGCAACCTTTGGTGATTTTATCACTTACACATCACCTAATAATGTTCTCGTTGTTAACTCAAGCGGCATTGGCAATGCAGGATATGTCTACCTTACCAACCCGAACAACGGAACAGCCTATGCCGTAGGAACCCTGTCCAGCGGCTTAGTCAAACTGCTAAAATGGAATGGAACGACATGGCAGTAAACAACCAGAAAGGATTTACCCTGATCGAATTAATGATGACCCTGGTGATCGGGGCAATGATTACAGGGGCAGCCTATGCCACCTATTCATCCCAGCAGAAAGCCTACTATACCCAGGACCAGGTGGCTGAAATGCAGCAGAACCTGCGGGCCGCGTTCTCAATCATCGCCATTGACCTTCGCATGGCCGGTTATGATCCCACAGGCAGCGGAAATTTTTCCGTCACGCCCACAAATTCAGGAAGAATCCAGTTTGAAACAGATAATGACGGGGATGGCGTTGTGGATACGGATGAGACCATTGTTATCGGCATGCCTCCCTCCGTCGATGCGGACGGAAACGGTATTCCCGATGCAGACAGTGACGGGGACGGGGTACCGGACCCTGTGACTATCGACATCAAAACAGGCACAGGCGCATATCAGAACATTGCCGAAAACATCCAGGCCGTGGAATTCCTCTACTTAGACAGCAATGAAGCAGTGACGGCCTCTTCTTCTGCCATTAGAAGCGTACAGATTACGATCCTTGCGGCATCTTCAAAAACAGACACAAGTTTTATCAATACAATCCAATATCGACCGCCTTCCCCTTCTGGTCAGACATGGGGGCCTTACAACGACAACTACAGGCGCAGGCTCCTGACACTTAGAATTCGCTGTCGAAATCTAGGTCTAAAACCATAGGCGAGGATGTGTACCATGAACATAATCATAAAAAACCAGAACGGATTCACCCTGATTGAGGCCATGATTGCCATGATGGTCCTGGCTGTGGGTATTTTAGGCATCAATACCATGCATGTCAGTTCCACCCGCGGCAATTCATCGGCCAACAAACTGACCATTGCCGGGGCTACCGGAGAAAACATATATGAAACCCTGATCAGCCAAAGCTATTCTGATGCAGTGTTTGACGCAGGCACTCATACGATTAATGACCTGCCCGGATTTGTTCTGCCCGGATCCATATCCGCAGCCACCTGGAATGTCACCCAATGGTCCAATACGGACGGTGTGGACAATGACGGAGACGGCACCAAAGATGAGGATGATGAAAGCGACATTAAATTCGTAACTCTGACAGTGACCTACACAGATGCTGCCACAAAAAGACTGACCATCAACTTTTTAAAAAGTGAGATTTACTGATGCATCATGTTTTAATCCATGACCACTTAAAAGATGAGCAGGGGTTTGCCCTGCTCATTACCCTGCTTGTCCTTGCCCTTTTAACTATGATGGGCACAGCAGCAATCAACACCACCAGTTTTGAACTTCAAATTACAGGTAATGAACGTATGGCAAGGCAGCGGTTTATCATCGCCGACTCCGGATGGAAACAGGCCGGGCCTTTTTTGAATGCGCTGAACGCCCCCCCGGATGCAGTCAACAAAACAGCGATGGACTATAATACGGTGAGAAATTTTGGCAACGGCTCAGACGGCAATACCAACGACGATTTTTCCGCCAACCCGGACGGAACCATCAGCAACATGGACTACTGGTATCAAGTTGTTTATGATTCTGATGCACCGGCCCAGGGGTTTTCATCAGGATACAGAAGCTTTCAATATGGGGTAACATGCAATGCCAACGGGCAGGCCCAAGTATTTACACAGGTCCAAAAAGTATTCCAGGTCGGATACTAACCATTGTACCTGAAAAACATAAGGGGATAACCTATGAAAAAAAAATATATCATCCGCCTTCTATTGTCTTTTATCTTTATATCAACTCTTTTAACCGGGGTCTGCCCCCAAACAGTAACGGCATCGTGTATTATTGCCCCTGACGGGGCCTATATCGAAGCAGAAAACTACTCCGGCTCCCAGGATCTGGCCGGAAATCCAAATACGAACACCCGTTTTCAGGCGGTCACCAGCATATCTGGGGCCAAAGGCGGCAAAGTGCTTAAAGCCGGCAGATCCGGCCGTGCGGGCAATACCCCCCGCAATGAAGTAAAAGAATACAGGGTATTTTTTCCAGAAACCGGCACATATTATATGTGGATGCGCGGCATCGGCTACAACGGCAATGAAGACTCTGTCTTTTTTACGGTGGATGATGACACATGGAAAGCCTGGAACTATGGCGGGCGCTATTCTTCTTTTGTGTGGACTAAATCCATGCAAGTGGGCAGTGACAATACCATAACCGTTGACGTGCCAGGGTACCACACATTAAAAATCGCCATGCGGGAAAGAAATTCCGTTATAGACGGCTTTTTCATCACAAAAAAGTATTATTCCAGCCTGGATGACACTACGGTCGCAGGTAAAACCCAAATAGATCCGTCAATCGCCTGTTCCGGTCCTTTATGGAGCATAGACACCACCACCACCATTAAAGCGGTCTGCTACAGGACCTATAACCTGGCAGATATCACGTTTACCATAACGAACTCCGGGACGTCCGATGACACCAGCCCCGGCACTGCAGCCAGCGATGCCCCATGGCTTTCGGTCTCCGATTCTCTCCCGGCCCTGGGGGTTGGTGAATCCCATACCGTGACGGTTACGTTCGATACCCAAAACCTTTCAGTAGGTAATCATACGGGAAAGATCACATTTACAAGTTCCGGTGGTACGGTGTTAAATGCACCGTTAACCGTAACGGTTGCATTGAGGGTTAACCAGGTCCCAACCACCGCTTCATGTGGATCAATCCCTTTATTTGCAGAAAACATCGTTTCCCCTGCCATCATGGTTCAGTTGGACACATCCGGTAGTATGAAGAAGAATATGCCTGTTGGAGGCGGTCAATCCAAAACCCGTATTGCCATTGCAGAAGATGTGCTTTCCCAGCTGTTTGAAGACCGAACCATTGAATGGGGGTTTGCCACCTGGGCCGGTGGAAATGGAAAACCCGATCAAGACGGCGAATCATCCAACTATTACACCAAGCACCGGATCGGCTGCCATACCCATGATGACGACCACCAGGCAGCGTTGCAGGATAAAGCAGACGATGGAAAAGCAAAGGGTTGGACTCCGTTGGTTCCCTGTATGCGTGCAGGTCTTGAATATTTTCAGGCAAGCAGAAAAGACAAACATTACAATGAATATTTTTCCCCAGTCTTCTGCCAGCCCCGGATCCTTATCATCATCACCGACGGCCTGGGCAACACCGGCACAACCAATACTAAAATAGACAATGTGATGGAAGATCTTATTAATGAAGGGATTACTGTCGTTACCGTAGGTTTTGGGCTGGAAAATGCCACCCAGCTGGATCGCATTGTTCAAAAAATGAAGACAGCCGGTGAGAGGCGTCAAGACGACTACCTGTATCACCTGCACAAAGAAGAAGAGGGCACGGCTGTTCCGTTCATGGCTCAGAACGAGGCGGAATTCATCGCAGCCATGACCAATATTGTATCAAGCGTCAAAGCCCAGATGTTCCATGGCGCCTCTCCTGCCCTTTCCACCTCAGCAGAAAACGGCGCAATCCTTTTAAACGCCTCTTTTGATGCCACGGACTGGACCGGGGATCTTTCCGCCACGAAGTTCAATACATTTACAGGAGAGGTGGAAACCGATTACCTTTGGGAAGCGGCTAAAAAAATGCCATCCACCATTAACGGGTTTATCTATGACAGCACGGCCTCATCTGACGGGTATGTGTCAAAATATACGGATGCTTCCATTGAAGGGGACAAATTTTTGTGCAAGAAATTAGGCGATATTATCAATTCGGCTCCGACCATTGTCAGGAGTATTCCCCCCTATTATTACAGATTTAATGACTATTTTACGTTCAAATACAACGCCAACATATACAATCGTGATGCCATGGTCTATGTCGGAGCCAACGACGGTGCACTGCACGCATTCCAATTGGAAGATGGTGTTGAGAAATGGCGGTTCTATCCCAATGCTGTAAAATCGAAGCTTGCCAATGCGGAAAACGATCCTGCACAAGATATGTGTTCACCGTCTTACTGCCACCAGTTTATTTTGGACGGCTCACCCAAGCTGGCAGATATTTATGTGAATTCAACCACCGGGTGGCGCACAATCCTGACCACCGGTCTTGGCAAAGGCGGCAGCGCGTTTTTCAGCCTTGACATTACCCATAGCGAAGATTTTGATGCGGCAGATGATGTCAAATCAACATTTTTATGGGAGTTTACGGATACTGAACTGGGGCTTGCCACTTCCGATCCGGTAACTGCCAGGGTTTCAAACGGAACCGTATCCACGGTATGGGCCACCTTTTTTGGTTCCGGGGAAGCAGAAAGCACTTCTGACCAACCCGATAAAGAAGCCTATCTGTTTGCAGTAAAAAGTTACGATGCGTCCAGTGTGTGGGTAGATGCCGACGGCAAGGGCGTTTATAAGGTAAAATTGTCATCCACTCCTCTTCTTGATGATAAAACCTCCTCCCCCCTTGTTGTGGACACGCACAACGACGACTATATTTACGACAATATTTACATAGGCAATCTCTACGGTAATCTTTATCGTGTATCAGAGATCGGGTTTAAACAGGTTCCGGATTCCGACATTCTCTTTAAATCGGGCAGCACAGACCACAGTACGCCGGTATCGGCTAAGCCGTCAGATGCCTATGACAGCGATGGAAGTTCATGGGTATATTTCGGTACGGGTCGATATTCGGAACAGACAGACAAGGTCAGCACCAGCCAGCAGTATTTTTACGGATTGTATGATAAAAATACGGCAATTAATGATGATGGTTCAGCACCCTATACCTTAAGCAACCTGGCCTTGCTGGAAACAGATATTGTGGAAGCCTATTCCCTGGATGCCAAAGGCAACCGAGTTGATATGGATGGTGACGGTGATGTGGACAGTAAAGACAAATACAGATACCGGACCATTTCATGCAGTTCCCCTGACATAAACGGAGACTGCAATCCCTCAACAACACACTCGGACTTGGCATCAACCAATAAAAAGCCCTGGGCAATAAAATTGCATACTTCATCCTCTGGCGGTCCGAGTGAACGTATCATAACCCAGCCGCTTATCACTTCAGGTATTGTCTTTATCGTTACCTTTGTTCCCGACGGCGATGTATGTGAAGGAAACGGCGATGCATGGATACTTGCCGTGGACTGGGAAACCGGCAAACCCCTGAGCAAACCGGTTTTTGACATCAATGGAGACGGCACCATTGATAACGCGGACAAAACAGTCCAGGATGACAGCGGCGTTGAACATGAGGTCGTTGGGTTCTATCTTGGCGGAGGTAGACCCTCCGCCACCGTTGCTATTTACGGCAGTAATATTGCTGTGGGTGGGACAGGAGGGTTGCTTAGCGGTGATTTGCCCCTTTCTTCAGGCGATGACGACCTCATCCAGGTAAATCTGCCGGATCAGGACACCAAGCTAAAGTCATGGCAGCAAGACTTAAATTAACGCCCTTCAGGGGGCCTTAATGATGATAGCAAACATATAAGGAAATGATCATGAAACCAGGTAAATTATTCATCATCGGCATGATTATAGGAACACTTGCCGCGGGCAGCTCTTCAGGCATGGCCGGGCAGACGGAAAACGATGACTACTGGACATTCACAGCCCTTGTCCAGGAATGGTCCCCGTCAAACCGGCATATGCAGATTGATGACATTGGAATCGGTGCCATAAACGCTATATTTCTTGATACAGGCAATTATGACGAATCCGGGAATGCCATTTTGACCCGAACCGGCACAACCAAAATCAAGGAAGGAATTCCGGTTACCGTGGAAATGAAAACCCAGGGAAAGGATGGACTCTGGATTGCGCACAAAGTTATTGTCTACAAAGGAAAGGGTATTAAGAAAGCGTTGAAACTTTTACCCAAGCGTCAAAGACAAGCGTACAAATCCGGTTTAAATTGATTTGAGTATCAAAAATTTCAGGGCGGGTTTTTCTATGTCCTTGAACACCATACCAATACACACAAAATGGGGATAAGCGTCCCACCGAAATATTCATCCTGCTGGCTACTTTCAGACAGGGGGGGCAACACAAAAAAGTGGCAGTTACGCGGCCATCGGCAAGTCTTCCAAGGTGTTGGATCTTAGAGCGTGTTTGATAATTGATGAATCGGCTGCAATCCCATGAAAATTGGTTCTCATTTTCATGAGATTTCGCTTCGATCCCCTAATTATCAAACACGCTCTTAGAGGGCTTTTGTTTTTTTCTTGAGCCATTGACGAACCGGGGTGTCCAGTCCCGGAGCCAGCCGGTTATAAACCTTGTGATGATAATCATTGACCCAGTTGATTTCCCGGGGGCTGAGCAGGGTTTTATCCACAAGGCCGCGCTCAAAATGGCAGAAGGTCATGTTCTCAAATTTTAAAAAATTGCCGAACTGCGTCTTTTTATCCTTGATGACCAGAAGCATATTTTCAAGCCGGATGCCGTATTGGCCTTCCCGGTAAAGGCCTGGCTCGTTGGTTAAAAGCATGCCGGGGCCAAGTGGAATATCCAGGGGAAGCGGACTTAAGCGTGCCGGGCCTTCGTGCACGCACAGGAAAAATCCAACGCCGTGGCCTGTACCGTGGCCAAAATCAATGCCCTGCTGCCATAAATGTTGACGGGCCATGGCATCAATCTGATACCCCCTGGCAGTGGTGGGAAAGCGTGCCGTTGCCACGGCAATATGGGCTTTGAGCACCAGGGTGTAATCACGGATCTCCTGGCTTGTTGGTTTTCCCAGGTGCACGGTGCGCGTAATGTCCGTGGTGCCGGTCAGGTAATTTCCCCCGGAATCGGTTAGAAACATGGCATCAGGGCTTAAGGGCAGATCCGTATCAAGATCGGCACTGTAATGGCAGATGGCTGAATGTTCCTTAAACGCCATAATAGAATCAAAGGAAGGGTGGATAAAAGCATCCTGTTCTTTGCGGAAATTCAAAAGCTGTTCTGCGGCACAAATTTCAGTTGTGGGGGTATTGCTTGTGTCAAGCCAGTGCAGGAAATTGACCACGGCCCGGCCGTCTTTAACCGCGGTATCACGGATGTGGGAGATTTCAATCTGATTTTTTATGCATTTAAACAGTATCGAAGGGTTTGCCGTTTCAATAATATCCGAGCGCATCTTTATTGTCTGGTAAATAAAGTCCGAGATCCTTTCAGGATCAAGCAGGACCCTGGATTTTTTATTCAACCCCTGAATTGCTTCGTAAAAAGCGTTATAGTCAAATAAGATAACGCCGTCTGCTTCAAGGGCTGTTCCAAGTGCTGCACTGACCTTGCCGGGATCAATGAACAGGCAGATTTTATGCATGTCAATGATGGCAAAGGCCAGATTCACGGGATTGGTATGGATATCCTGCCCCCTCAGATTAAAGGCCCAGGCAATATCATCCAAGGCGGCCATCACATGGCAATCCGCATGGTGATCTTTCATTTTTTTACGTATGCGAAAAAATTTTTCATTACGGGTTTCACCCGCATAGGCGACATCCAGCTCAAAGGCCGGGGTCAAAGGCATGGGCGGCCTGTCCTGCCACAGATCAGAAATCAGATCCATGGTGGTGTCCACCACAATACCCTTTTGTGCAAATTTGTTTTTCAGATTGCCGGCCTGGGCTGCAGACACAATTTTCCCATCCACGGCAATGCGATCGTCGGCAGACAATGTATTGGCCAGCCATCGGTCAAAGGAAGGGACATCCGTATCACCCTGCCTGAAAAGTTCAAAACAGTCCAACTGGTCAGCAGCCTGGATCCAGTAGCGGAAATCCGTCCACATCCCGGCCTCTTTTTGGGTGACCACGGCGGTACCCGCAGAACCGGAAAATCCGGTCAGCCATTTCAGAGCCTGCCAGTGCCCGGCCAGGTATTCGCTTTGATGGGGATCTGCATTGGGAATGATCACTGCATTGATCCCGGCTTCATCCATTTTCCGGCGCAGCGCGTAAAGTTTGTTTTGTGTATTCAATGAGCAATTCTCGGTGAAATTTGAGGGCCTTAATAAACACCCGGCTTCAAGTTTCTGAAAATTGATTTAGAGCGTGTTTGATAATTAGGGGATCGAAGCGAAATCCCATGAAAATGAGAACCAATTTCCACAAATTTTCTGTTAATAGCGGGACTATTGACAGAGAATTTGGGGGAATTGGAGCCATTTTCATGGGATTGCAGCCGATTCATCAATTATCAAACACGCTCTTAGGTGTGGCTCTTTTGTGTTTTTAAATTTTTCGTCACTTTTGTTCGATTCTTTCCGTTCCATTTTTCTATGGAAAAGACATCAGCATCCAAACCTGCTTTTTCCCAATACCAAAGGTTCTTTGTTACCGCCGGCCATGACCGCCCCCGCCCATGGCGATGAAGCAGCCCCCCTTTTTCGCCAGTAAAAAAGCCTCCATTCCTTTTACTTTGTCTCTTCTTTCCCTCATTTAAAAAAAATTTTGTTTCTTCATTTTTTTCTTTGGATTTGGCTTTGTTTCTTGAATGGATCTGTGTTCAGAATTGGCTTAAAAATAAATTTGCCTTGTGGCAGAAACCGGTCACGCACCGTTTTGGGCCAAGGTGATGAATTTTAAGCTGCCATACTTGTTTTATTATTCATAAAACGCTCTAATTGGGTCTGTATTCAGGGATCATTTCCTTCATAAGACCTCTGATCGCCTGCCCATCTCTGAGCTCTGCCATCGCCTTCAGCTGGTCAAGCTTTCCATTCAAAGCCGCCATGTTCACGCAGTTGGTATTCAGCACCATAATTTTTTTATGATCAGTGGAAACCACGTTCTCCAGATCTGTCATCAGTTCTTCATAAAGTTTTTCACCAGGCCGCAACCCGGTATACTCAATTTTTATATCCACATCCGGCTCAAACCCTGAAAAACGGATCAGATCCCTTGCCATATTATCAATCTTAACCGGCTCTCCCATCTCAAGAATAAAAATCTCCCCGCCTTTTCCCATAGCACCCGCCTGAAGAATAAGCTGACACGCCTCCGGTATCAGCATAAAGTATCTTATTATATCAGGATGCGTTACAGTAACCGGGCCCCCCTCCTCAATCTGTTTTTTAAACAAGGGAATCACACTGCCCACGCTGCCGATGACATTCCCGAACCTTACGGTCATAAAAGCGGTTTTGCAATCTGCAATGCAGCTGCTCTCCTGAACCAGCAACTCGGAAATCCGCTTGCTTGTTCCCATAACATTTGTGGGATTCACCGCCTTGTCCGTGGATACAAAAACAAACTTATCGCATTTGAATACCCTGGTGACGTCTATCAGATTTTTAGTGCCGAAAACATTATTTTCCACAGCCTTCCACGGATGCGCCTCCAGCATAGGCACATGTTTATACGCTGCGGCGTGAAAAACGATATCAGGCCGAAGCAGATGAAACACCTTGTCAAGCTCCTTCCTGTTCTGAATATCCCCCAGAACAGGAACAACCTCAACATCCCGAAAAATTTTCTTCAATTCGAGGTCAATCTCATAAAGGGCACTTTCCGCCCTTTCGAAAAGAATGATCTTTTCAGGAGAATATCTGCAGATCTGCCGGCAAAGTCCGGTTCCGATAGACCCGCCGGCACCAGTAACCAACACCCGTCTGCTGCCAAGATATTTACCGATCTGTTCCTGATTTAGTTTTACCGGCTCGCGCCCCAGAAGATCCCTGTATTCAACCTTTCGAATTGAAGTAACATCAATCTTTCCGTTGATCAGCTCACCCAAATTTGGAATTGTTTTAAAATTTACATCAGCCTTTTTACACAAATCAACAATATGCCTCATCCGAATTGCGCTCAAGGTTGGAATCGCAATAATAACATCCTCGGCACCGGTTGATTTTACGGTCTGAGCCAACCTTTCAATCTCATTGAGAACCGGCACCCCATGGATCTTTCTGCCTATCTTTGAACGGTCATCATCCAAAAAACCCAAAACACGAGATTTTACAGAAGGGTTCTCATTAAACTCCCTGCATACTTTTTGCCCATAATCTCCAGCGCCTATAATTAAAGCACCTCTTCCTTTCCCAACATTTTTTCGGAATGTCTTGAGAAGGGCAAGCTTCACATCCTGAAGCGTAATCTTTTCCGTAAATTCTTCAAAACATAAACGCACAAATAATCGCAGACCAGCAATAAAAATTACAGTTAGACACCAGTCTATAACAAACACCGATCTGGAAATATGTTCAAACCGGGTCAAGTACAAAACAAGAGCTATTAAGATGAAAGTTGAAAAAACTGACGCCTTTATAATGTTGATTAAATCACTAAGACTCGTATACCGCCACATCCCCCTGTATAAATCACACAAATAAAACAATAAAATTTTACATCCCAAGACATAAGGAAGCAGGTGCAGAAAGCTGATATCAACCCATTGCTCTTTAATAAAATCGAAACGAATTAAATGCGCCAAATAGAAGGAGGCGCACAATAAGAGAAGATCAATCAATAAAACGATGAATAAATTTTTCGATATCCTGATTTTCACGAAATAACCCTAAAAAGTCAAGTACCTCCGGCAGAGCCGGAGGCTTGGCTTGAATTTATGAACCGCTCAAAGCCGTTATTTAATTGGCTACCTAAAAGGTGGCATGCCTATTTGAACAAACTCAGCTGCTCTAAACGTTTGTCCTCTTTCTCCTGAGAGCCTGTTTGATAATTAGGGGACCGAAGTGAAATCTCATGAAAATGAAAACCAATTTTCACAAATTTTCTGTTAATAGCCGGACTATCGACATAAAATTGGGGGGGGAATTAGAGCCATTTTCATGGGGTCGCAGCCGATTCATCAATTATCAAACAGGCTCTGAGACCCCTGACCCAAAATTGCTGACCGGTAAAATTTTCCGATGGCCCAGGTAGTTCCATGATATATGGATATTACTTTTCCCCTTAATAAACCCAACGACGACCTTAGCAACCGAATATTTCGGAGGGATCGAAATCAACATATGCACACGATCCGACATCATATGTCCTTCGATAATCTCACTTTCCTGCTATATGCCAAAGCCTCAAAAATCTAAGCAAGATACGTTCTAATCTCTCTATACAATGTTTTTCGACGGTATTTTGGAATCCATACGATGTGGTATTTGCATTCCCATCGGCTATGGATCAACTTGAATCGTTCTTCATGAAAATTCCTCCTTTGTGAATTTGAGCGGTTCACATCTGGAGGAATTTCCATTTATTCCCGTAAATGTCAAACTCTGGTGAGTCCCCCGGCAGAGCCGGGGTTTACCTAATGGCAATTATTTTTTCCTACAACTCAAAATAGTTTCAATTACCCGATCCATATCATCGTCACTCATGGCTGTTCCCGAGGGCAAACAAAGCCCTCTGTCAAACAAATCTTCACTCACTCTTCCACCAACCACTCTTGCTTTATATTTTTTCTTGGGTAATTTTGACCATGTTTTTTGAACGTATTCGCCGTGACAATTAAATACGGTTTGAAGATGCATTGGTTTCCAAACAGGACGGGATTCTATATTCTCATTTTCCAATGCACGTTGAACATATTGATAGTGAGCACCAAACGATTCCGGCCTGATAGTGATTACCGTCAGCCATCGATTGCATTTCCCATATTCGGCTTCCGGCATAAATTCAATGCCGAGAACATTTTTCAACCCATCATGATAATAGTCAAAAATACGTCGTTTCATCCGGACTCGTTCATCCAAGACCTTCAACTGCCCCCTGCCAATGGCAGCCAGAACATTGCTCATCCGGTAATTATAACCGATTTCAGTATGCTCATAATGGGTTACAGGCTCTCGTGCCTGCTGTGCCAAAAAGCGGGCATGCTCAATCAATTCTTTGTCATCAGAGGCCAGCATACCCCCGCCGGAAGTTGTGATGATCTTATTGCCATTAAATGAAAACACAGCGGCCTTCGCCCTGTTTCCGGCATGGACAAATTCCCTGCCGCCACCTTGATAAAAAGCCCCCATGGACTCAGCAGCATCAACCACAACAGGAACATGATACTTATTACAAACTTCAAAAATTCTATCATAATCAGAGCACTGACCATAAAGATCCGTCGGCACAACAGCCTTTGGCAAGTTTCCCCTCTTACAGCAATATCCAAGCTCTTTTTCCAACAAATCAGGATCTAGATTCCAGGACCTTCTATCACTGTCTATAAAAACCGGCTTAGCCCCCTGGAAAACAATCGGACTGATACTGCCAATAAACGTTAAGGTTGATCCGATGACTTCGTCTCCCTGATCCACCCCTAAATTTCTCAAAGCCAGATGCATGGCAGCCGTCCCACTGGACAGGGCAACACAGTGCTTTATACCGGTATATTCACAGAATTCTTTTTCAAAAGCATCCACCTGGGGCCCCAAGGGGGCGACATAATTGCTTTCAAAGGCATCATTAACATACTGCTGTTCAAAATCTCCTAGGTGTGGTGGAGACAGAAATATACGTTTTTTTTCGTTAGCCAAAAACAGACTCCAGATAGATTTATAAGAACGTCTGAGTAATCGACACAGATCTTTCAACTTTCGTTGTGGGCTGAGCCTGACAGTTGGTTGATATGTCTATCAGCTCAGCCCAATACTGTTTTCATAATATATTTGATATCAGCTAAAAAAGTATAATCTTTAACATAGTCAAAATTAATTCGAACCTTATCCGGGTAGATCACATTTCGATTATACCATTCAGGATCATCCTGATGGGCAAGCAACGCCTCTTCATTTCTATATTTCAAAGTTGCCGGGCCTGTCATTCCCGGACGCACCGATAAAACAAGCCTTTCTTCCCCTTTGAGCAGATCTGCAAACCCGGGTACATCAGGACGAGGCCCCACAAAGCTCATTTCTCCTTTAAAAACATTTATCAGTTGAGGCAGTTCATCAATCTTGCTCTTTCTCCAGAAGCGCCCCAGGCGTGTAATCCGAGTATCCTGATCGGTCGTAACAACGGTGGTGGTTTCTCTATCATCTTTCATGGTCCTAATTTTCATAATATTGAACAGTTTTCCATCTTTTCCCACCCTCTCCTGCTTGAAAAAACCGTCTTGACCTGTATCCATGGACGCCAAGACATACGATAAAAGAATGATCCACCAGAAACACAACAAGCCGGCAGATGAAACAACGATGTCAAAAACCCTTTTGATAAATCTTTCAGAAAAGGACAATTCTATAGGATTTTTACTACTCGACATAGCCCAGCGCCTTCAACCCGACATTGATCTGGGATAAAAGCCGGGCCGCTTCTTTGCGGCTTAATTCAGACTTTCCCTTCCCAATACTTGCGGCAGATACTGTTGAAACAGCAGAACAAATCTGCTTATGTGATGCATCTATTTTTAAAAACTCACAAACAGCTTTTAAGTTCTTTTCCGGCGCGGTAACAAACTCTTCATAGGAAATTCTGCACACCTGCTGTTTAGGCACGTGGGCTAATCCCTGAATTGACTTTAACACACAGGTACTCCACTGTTTTCCACACACTTCTATCAACTCAAGTTTCCTGGCGAGCTTGTCCAGGTTTTTAATTTTTGGCCCCCAGGTCGATAATTGTTTCTCCTTGGAAAAAACAAGATGCAATCTGCTCTTTAAATATTTTGCCGCATACATTGGCAAATCCTGCGGAGGGACATATCTTGCTTTTTTGAGCAAATAAGGGACATCCAAAGAAGCCTGCCACCTTTTTCGGGCCGACACGGCTGCATCCACCCCGTTCCTGTAAATAAAAACAAAACAGGCATCCGGGAAGATCCTGTAAAGAAAACCAATCCGCAGTGAATTTGCACAGGTTTTTTCAACAACGGTGCTTAGATTATACTTCTCTGCTATTTTTTCAAACTGCCCGACAATGTAATTTCTGATTTTTTCAGAAGCCATATCAGGCGTAAATTCATCCGTAGCGCATCCGGCATTTCGATAACGCCAGATATAATTAATTTCATCGCAGGGCCAGGTGCCCACCCCCGGCAACGAACACAAAACATCGCGAAGCATATTAGTTCCCGAACGAGGAGCACCGACGATGAGAACAGGTTTAAAGCGCATCATATTTTAATCCCGATATTACGATACACATCAAAGTATCTTTGCTCAATGGAACGGATATCAAAAAGTTGCTCCACCATATCACGAGCCTTTTGTCCCATTTGAAAACGCAGTTGTACATCTGTAAGCAACTTTTCCACACGCCTGCCCAGTGCGTCTACATCCCGTTCAAGTACCAAATAACCGGTTTCACCTTCTTTCACCACCTCCCGTACGCCGGGCACATCAAAAGCTACGGTTGGCAAACCCATGGCAGCCGCTTCCAGAATCACCCTTGGAAGCCCTTCTCGATAATAAGATGTAAACAATAGAATATCAGCTTTTTTGAGTAATGGGACCACATTTTCAAGCCGGCCAAGGTATTTAACATCTGGTTGTGTTTGAAACCATTTGGCTGAAATGGAATCGGGATGTATTAGATCCTCTTCTCCGGCCCATAAAAATTGAGTATGCGGCCACTTGGATCGAATATATCCGGCCACCTCAGCAAATTCGCGCACACCTTTTTGTCCAAGCAGCCGGCCAAGCATTACAACCGTGGGTTTTAAATTATTATGCTTTAATCGATCCACCAAACTGAACCATCTTAGATCCACCCCTGATCCTGCTATCAACAATGCTCTCTGCTCAGAGACCCACCCTTTTTCCAAAAAAAGGTTTTGATCGTCACTGTTTTGAAAAATGGTCATATCAGCTTTTGACAAAGAATGTAAATATCCCATTCCTGTGAGATAAGCAATAATCCCTCCAGAGACAAAGGCATGTCCTAACCCGGTAATTGTATTAACTATCCTAACAGAAGTATTCTGACCGTATCTGGCAGCCAGTGTACCAAGAATGACAGGTTTGGCATGAAACTGATGGATCAAACATGGATTCCACTTTCTATAGATATGCACTAATCTCCATAAGGCTCTGAAGTCTGATACAGGCGAAAACCCTCCACGGTCAATGTCAATTATCTCAAGGCTGGCTCCTAATTTACATAAAGCTCTGCTCTCTTCATCATTGGCAGTTGCCAGCACCACCTGCCATCCAGCATCTAAAAAACGGCGAATCATTCCTGTGCGTGAATTGGATAAAGCATATCCACGATTTGCCGTAAAAATAACTACTGGCTTTTCCATTTTTTATTTATCTCCACCCACGTCTGAACCATTAATATATCCCACAAATAATAACTAAAGTTTCCTGGTTTTTATCAATTGATTGTCTATAATGTGGGGTTATCTCAGAGTCAGGTTTAATTTTTACAGGATTTGCCGCGTAAATAGCAAAACCCCATTTTATCCTCCTTGCCCATACAAATCCCACTGATAGACAACTATTTAATAATTCTAGAATTATAAACAATTTAACTCAAAATAACAACAAAATAAAAAGGGGGTGACTCTTTATAGAGCGTGTTTGATAATTAGTTATTACAATATACTAGTATAAAATCGCTATTATTTCAATGCACTGTACATTTTTGGCTTCCTATGATACAAAAGGATTCAAAATACTTCCACGACGCTGGGTAGTCGAAAGGACTTTTGGTTGGCTTAACCGTTTCCGTCGATTGAGTAAAAATTTTGAAAATCTCCTTATGATAAGCGAAAATGTCATGTATATCGGTATGATATCAATTTTGCTCAATAGACTGCTGCCAGCTTAAGCTCCAGCTTATTGCTAATTATCAAACACGCTCTAAGGTCGAACAGAAAGTATCAGGCTGCTTCAGAACAATAAAGTACGCCGAAGCCTATTGCCGTATCTCCAGCTACCTGCAGACCATGGCGAATAAAGGGTACAATCCTCTGATCGCTATCCAAATGGCCTTTTCTGGCCAGATTTACTCTGATAGGGGTTAGTAGTTACCTACTGACTTTTCAATTTTTATTTATCTCCAACCACGCCTGAAACATTAATATATCCCACAAATAATAATGCCAGCGACGTTTACCTGAAATATGCTCGTGTAACATCTGGCGAATTGGTACTGAATCGAAGAATCCTTCTTCACGAAGCCGTTTTTCAGACAGTAATTCTTCAGCCCACTCTCTCAACGGCCCACGTAACCAATTTTCAATCGGCACCCCGAATCCCATCTTAGGACGTTCCATTAAATCTTTGGGGACATACCGGTAAAGAACCTTGCGCAACAGCCATTTGCCTAAACCGTCCTTGAATTTCATCGACATTGGAACTTTCCAGGCAAATTCTACCACGCGATGATCCAGCAGAGGAATCCGCCCCTCCAGACTGACGGCCATACTTGCCCGGTCCACTTTTGCCAAAATATCATCCGGCAGGTAGGTCACGCTATCTAAATACATCATCTGTTCACACAAACCAGGAAGGTCAGGCCATTGATCCGGGCGGCCCCAAATGGTATCCGGCTCCTGGGCATCAATAACGAGTTTATCTGGATTTTTAGCATGTGAGATTAATTCACGGTATAAATCCCTGCTTGTAGGGTTATCCAAAATTTCAATCAGTTTAGGCAGCCTATCGGCAAGATGCTTGATCCTGTATTTTTCAGGTAGCACATAAGCAGCTTTTTCAAAAACGACATCCGGTGCATGAGCCATCAGCCAACAGACTGTCCTGCGAATCGGCACAGGGAAACGCCTGAGCTTACGCCAAATTTGTTCGCACTTAACATAACGCTGATATCCATAAAAAAGTTCATCACCACCATCGCCGGATAAGCTTACGGTCACATGCTTTCGGGTTAATTGACTGACAAGATAGGTCGGAATTTGCGAAGAATCTGAAAACGGCTCATCCCAAATTTCCGGCAGGTTCGGAATGACATCCATGGCTTCAGCAGCAGTAACATAAAGTTCGGTATGATTTGTTCCCAAATGTTTTGCAACTGCCTTGGCATGCGTTGCCTCGTTATGGGTTTCTTCATGAAACCCTATAGTAAACGTCTTGACTGGTTGTCTTGATTGGGACTGCATTAAAGCTACAACCGTAGTGGAATCAAAACCACCCGAGAGAAACGCACCCAGAGGAACATCTGACATCATCCGTCGGCCTACCGCATCACGCAGCAGGGTATCAAGCTCATCGGTTAACTCCTCTGCGGTTGCATTTTTTGCCTTCTCAACACCTGTTTCGGCAATTTTTTTTAGATCCCAATAACATACCGGCTCTGAAACCACATTTCCCGCTTCTTTCACAGCCGCATAATGCGCCGGTGGTAATTTTCTGATTCCCTGATAAATACTCCAAGGAGCAGGAATATAATTGTGACGCATATAAAGAGCCAAGACATCTCGATCGACCTCACCACACCAATCCGGATGTGCTTTTAGGGACTTAAGTTCGGAACCGAACAAAAAAATATGGCCGTTTCGTCCATAATAAAGAGGTTTTTCTCCCATGCGGTCGCGGGCGAGAAACAGGGTCTTTTTCGATTTGTCCCACAAGGCAAAGGCAAACATGCCGTTAAGTCGTTGAAGAGCGCCCTCAACACCCCAATGCCGCAGGGCAGCCAAAAGGGTTTCAGTATCCGAATACCCACACCATTCAAAGCCACCGCCTTGCTCATCAAGTTCGGCTCTCAAATCCTTATGGTTGTAGATTTCACCGTTATAGGTCAAAATCAACCGACCGCAGGGTGACACCATTGGCTGATGTCCGGCCAGAGACAGGTCGATTATAGATAGCCGCCTATGCGCCAAGGCCAGACCCGTATCATTATCCAGCCAAACGCCAGCATCATCCGGCCCGCGATGCCGAATACACGCCGCCATTTTCTCAGCGACGAATATATCCGCTTTTTTGTCCCCCCAGTAGCCTACAAAACCGCACATGTAGTTAGTTACCCCTTTTTCATTTGTTTACCCCGTAAATGAATACAAAACTTGAGATCGGATATCTGATCTCCTGTTTTTTTATTTTTAAGCAAGTTCCCATACAGCTCACAATACCATTTAACAATAGACTCAAGGGAAAAGTTGTCCGTTATATGTTTCCGTGCATGAACACCTAACTTGCGCCGCTCATCAGAAGGCATCCTCAATAACCTTTCTATTCCATCGGCAAAAGCTGCTTCATCATGTGGGGAGACAACCACCCCGAAATCCGAAACAATCACCTTGCTGTCCCCAACATCCGTTGCCACGCATGGCAGCTCGCACGCCATTGCCTCTCCAAGGACATTCGGGAACCCCTCACCATAGGAGGAGGAGGAGGAAAAAACATCCATCGCATTCATCAAATCCGGGATATCGGAACGTTCGCCTAATAGATGAAAATATGGACGAATTTCAGCTGGCACCAATTGCTTGAGATTCTCATTATCAAAAGAAACACCACGGCCACATAAAATAAAATGAAGTCCAGGAAAACGCCTTACTAACCTGACCGCAACTTGAAGCAGCAGAGGATGGGCCTTCATCGGATGCAGTCGGGCGACATGGCCGACAACCAGGGCATCGGTTGGAATATTCAACTCGGAACGTATCTTTGCATGAGAATTCTGGCAACGTGCATAGACTTGCACATCAATCCCGTTGGGAATAACCTGACCACTCAATGAAAAAAAGCCAAGTTTTTCATGTTGCCGACGGGAAACATGGCTATTGTAAAGAAGGCTATCCGGCAATTTTGATAAAAAGCGATTTGCACGGATCACCTGCCTGCTCATAGGCTTTTCCTCAGCAATATTATAAATACTATGGCGCACATTCCAAACAAGCGCGGAATTATTTGTGGTGAAAAAACGAGCCATACAGGCAGCCAGGTTACCGTGATACATCCACCCCTGAATCAAATCCGGCTGCTGTTCCCTAACCACCCGGCGTAATTTTTTAATCGCGGAGATTGAGGGAACTCCACGTCTCATTCCCAAAGCAGTAACCGGCACCCCCAATGCCCTGATGCGCGGCCCAATGGTTCCATCATCCATCAGGGAAATCACATGAGTATCGAATCTGCCAGCCATTCCGCCTTGAAGAAGGTTGTACAGTGTCCGTTCGGCACCACCGGTGTTGAGGCCGGTGATAATATGTAACATACTATTGCACATTTTTATAACAGACATGGGCTAACCTGACATATCAACTGCCAGACTCAACCCAAAACGAAAGTTTAAAGATTTTAATATATTATACAGACTTTCATATAAAAAATTACTGAATAAGTTTGCCACAATAGGCACCATCAGCCCAGATCAATTTCAGGCGTTAATTTTTGTCTTTCAATTTTCCAAAATGATCTTTGCACCATCTCGGTTCTATAGATTACCTTCGTGAACAACGGCAACAATGATTCGGTTTTCAACACCAACGAGAATATGAGGTTTTCGACCATTGATTTTTTTACCGGCATCATATCCTTTTCGAACACCTGCCTCACTGGTTTTGAAAGATACAGGGTTTGTTGAGTATATCCACAAAATTAACATATAAATAGAGGCGAAACAAAAAAGTTTTTATACCATTGAATAAGAGCAAAAGATAATATCAAAAAAATAAAGCCCCACCTGCGCCAACCAAACAGGTTTAACCCGGAAATCAAAATCATTGGCATAGCGCTGGTAAAAATTCTGCCTGTAACTTCTATTGAAAAATATGAGATAAAATAAAATATCAAAAAACCAATAGAAACTTCATTTTTTCTAATATATTCCAATCCCTGACTCAATAAAACAGACAAAATAACCAGCCAGAACAAAGGCCCTAACCCTGATAAACCGGATGCCATGCTAAAGTTATAATTATCAGCTTGGCGCGCACCTAAAAAATGAGCAAAAAAATTAAGAAAACAGCATATTGAAACGATATAAGCAACGCAGGAAAGAAAACGAACATCCAAAGCGAGATGAGCTTTTTTAAGCAATCGAAAGAGGAGAATAAGCGGCAATATCAATGCATAAGAAGCATGAATAAATGGGGAAGCGAACATCAACAGATAATGTATTATCCGGCGTTTCGAATAATATCCCCAAAAGAACAAAGCAATCGCTAAACCTTGTCGCAAATGGACAATATAGTTCTTCAATAACCCGGGCATAAATAATAAAAACAATGCCATCCAGCCTAAACGTTTATCCGATGCTTTCAACAAAACATAAGATAATATTAAAGCACTGGTGAATATAATTATCCGAACGGCTATTTCAGGCTGGAAATATTGCGAAAGACCGATATTAGACAACAGCCATAGAGGCTCATTTGCCAATGTCGCCAAAGGCCCTTGTAGGATAAAGCGCGATAGAATTTCATCTGAACTTTCAGCGTATCTTAAATAATTAATACGGTCTTTGAAAGCCCAAAAGGGTAATAACTGTAAAAAAAATCCATAGAAAAACGAAAAGCAACATATAAAAATGCCGCTGAATAAATGTGACAATTTGAACTTATAGACAATGGGAACCAACATATTTCGATAGCTTAGATAGCCTGTTTGGATAATACCAATTCTGTTTTTTCAATCAAACTTTTTATTGAAAAATTGTCAACAATATGTTGACGGCTCCTACCTTTCATTATCTTTCCATTATTTAATTGATTTAAAGCATTAAGGATTGCTTTTGAAATAGCATATTCATCGCCAGCAGGGACAACCCCGCCAATATTACTGACAATACTGGCAGAATCGCCCACATTCGTTGCCACACACGGAACATCACACGCCATTGCCTCACCAATTACGTTGGAAAAGCCCTCACCATAAGCGGATGACGAAACCAGCAAATCAAATGAACTGTAAACAGCTGGCATATCCTTACGCTCTCCCAGCCATATGACATGATCTTCAAGGCCAAGTTCTCGTGACAATGCACGCAGTGTCCCGGCATATTCAGCCGGGCCGTCGCCTACGCAGACAAACCTGACATTTTGGATCTTTTTTACCACCAACACCGCTGCTTTCAAAAATGTCGGATGATCCTTCATGGGATCAAGACGTGCCACGATACCAACAACTAACTCGTCTTCCTGAATACCGGCATCTATTCTGACAACACGTCTTCCTTCTGCATTGTATTGAAATTTATCGGTATCTATACCATTAAAAATAACTGTACTCCTTTTAGGATGATAGCCTCTGCCTTCTTTTAGAAGATACTTTAAACCGCTTTGAGAATTTGCGATGACCAAACCTACAGTTGGAGAAACCAAAGCACACAATTTCTCAAAAAACGCCATTTTCCAATGCCCTTCCATATTTGATGATCGAACGCCCCAAATCAACTCGGGCTTAACGGAAAATATAGTTGCCAGCCATGCGATAAAATTTGTCGTCTCTAGCATACTATAAATACAATCTGTGTCCTTCATCAGACGTCTCAATAGTATAGGTGCACCAAGAAGTTGCCACATCCGCAACAATACATTAGCTCCCTTAAAGGACCAAAGAGAGCGCAACCGAACACTAGATATCTGTCTTATCTCCTCTGTATAAAACTCACTCGGGTATATCGTCACAACAGTTATATTATGCCCACGGTGGGCCAACCCCTTAGCGAGTTCGCAAAGTTGTCTCTCGGCACCACCTACGGATAACCTTCCAATAAAAAAAAAGATATTCACGTCTTCGCGCCCTTATTATATACCCCCCAACGGCCCTATTCATTCGTGCAGAATCAACCGTCTGTGCTCAAAATGATCCTAAAATTTTTTACCACCTAGAATGTTGTATGCTTCATTTTGAGTTCCGGCAGACTTGCTGCGATATCAATCCATTAGGATTGATATTATCCAATATACTTTTCACCAAACGTATGAGAGACCAAAAGGAAAATTCAGCCCCCCCCTTCGGGAATGCCCTTTGCCCGGATCTGCTTCGTTCTCGGACAGTTGCGGTAGACGACTACAGCGGCATGCCGGGTGCCTTGCATTTTCAGTCAAAAGGCACTTGCAATATTTAGGTACCACTCAAAACACGAGCTATCAGTTTCTCAAAAAATTGAACAGATGTCCTCCCAAGCTGACGATTGCCGTATGTACGTTCAGAAGCTTTGATAGAAAGGTAGCTCCGTTTTTTGATCTTTTTGAAAAACCATTAAAACATTACTATAAAAAGAATCGGTTTTATCAATACAGTCAAGAGCCTTCCCAAACATGTTTACCATTAACGAAAAAACAAGCCATAGCGGCAAAAGCATTGCCTTGACAAATCGCGCTGTTTTATTTTGGTTTACTGCAGTCTCAACCCAGTTTAATAAGAGTATGCTCAGGGTCGTACCGATACCGCCCAAGGGTTTCACCATTGTCAATGTGCAGGAAGGATAAAACAACTTATCCGCCGAAAATTTCGTCAAACGCCTGAAATCGCCTGGTGCACCATGTTCATTATATAAAAACGGGATGGCCGTAATAATTCTCCCCCCCCGCTTCAGGACACGCTGTATCTCGTTTAAAGTATGTGCCAAATACTCAACATGCTCAAGAACTTCCAACGCAATCACCGCATCAAACTGCCCGTCGGAGAACGGGAAACAATCTTGGGGCTTGATTATATAGTCTACTTCAGATCCATCCACAATATCGACGCCGACATAGCACTTCGTACCGGAAAACCACGCCTTATATGGCTTTTCCCCACAACCGACATCCAAGACGTCCCCCGTTACACGGGGAGCCATTTTTTTTAACTCTTTATGCAGACCTTCAACCGCTGCCCACTGATGGTGCCACGGCTTTTGTGATGGGTGTTTTCCAGCGATGTTGCCGTAAATACTTCGGTACGATTTGCCAAATATAGATGCTTTTTTCATTTCATCGTCTCCCGAAATAATGTCTCCCACATGCCAGCCACCTTATATATGGAAAAACGCTGACGAACGTCAACCGCTTTTTTGCTGAACTGGCTTCGCAACTCCTTGCTTTTCATCAAACATTCAAGAGCCTTGCCCAACTCGTCTTCATCGTCCTGGGGAACGAGCAAACCATCTGTTTTGTGACGCAGAATATCTCTGGGCCCGGTTTCGCAGTCCACAGCAACGGCAGGAAGCCCGTAAGCCAGAGCTTCAAGGAGGGCATTGGGAAACCCTTCGAATAGAGAGGTTGTCACATACAAATCAGCCTTTCGGTACCAATCAGCAACGTTTCCGACAGAACCGGGCAGAAACACTCTGTCGGCTAACCCCATGTCCTTTATCCGATGTTCCAGCATGCCGCGCAGTTCCCCCTCACCGAGAATCACCAGGCCCCATTGCGGCCAATCTTCCGCAAGCTTTGCAAACGCACTCACCAACCGATCGAAACCTTTTTGTTTGTCCAGTCGCCCCACTGAAAGTAGAGCATATTGCACATTCATTTTTTCACAAACCAATTGAGGTGAAATATAGGGGAGATGACTGACTAGGGGATATTTCACCGGATTGGGAATCACCGCTATTTTCGGAGCCGGAGCGTAGCAACGCAGCCAGTCTGCACTTTGTCCGGTTTGGGCCACCAAGGCTGAAAGTCCTTGATAACTCCAGCGTCGTAGGATCTCCCAGCTGCGACTCAAAGGGAATCTCGGAGGATGAATACGTTCGGAACCGATAACGGGTATACCAAGGCCTAATCCGGCCAAGGATGATATAATATTGGCGGTTGTCATCATACTCAATACCACATCCGGATGTTCACGCTTAAGGATGCGGCGTATAGAAATAATGCGACGCAAATTATTGACAATGGCCTGTAAAAAAACAGAACTTTCATGATCCAGTGCTAACGTAATACGTTTTATCCGAGAATCCAACTCATAAAAATCACGTTCTCGACCGGTGATCGTAACGATAGTAACCTGATGCCCGTTTTCCGCCCAATAATTAGCCAGAATAGCAGTAACACGCTCTGCACCACCAGAAGATAGCGAGTGAATTAAAAAAAGGATATGCATGATGTCAGTATTCAGCCTTGAAATAAAAACTCTGATTGCTTCCCCGCAAATCAAGAACGACCTGAATTTTACGTGCAATCGTGCTAAGCTTGCCTTTCCAATTCAATTTCTTGAAATCCGAAAAATATACACGTTTTACGCTGACCTTTGAAAAATGCTTTTCAAGCTCATTGACAAGTCTCTGCCGGGAAAAAGACTGTTGATGCCCCCAGCGATGAAATTGTTCTCCGCAATAGGGGCAGACAATCCGTCCAGCTCCCAGACTTTCATCGGCGGGAACACTTCCGACAAAATATCCGCCAGGCCGTAAAACCCGAACAACCTCCCTAAGCGTTGAAAACAAATCCCCATCAGACAAATGTTCCAGCACTTCCGTCATAACAACAAAGTCAAACCTTTCATCACCAAAAGGGATATCCTGAGCATAACCAACTTTAGCTTTTTCACCTAAATTCAGTTCACTTCGGAGTTTTTCAATTGATGTTTTGCTGGGATCAAGACATGAAAGATCCACCTTTTTGTCCGCTAATATTCTCTCCAGATCACCAACCCCGACACCGATATTCAGCACCGTCACTCCCTTGGGAATTGAAGCGGCAATAAATTCTATCCGACAACCTCCGGGGCAACCTATATCATTAAATTGGGCATCATTCTGGTACGCCTCCCAGATTTTATCCTGATTCAAGCTGTTATTCATTTTTATCTCCGTTTGAATAAATGATAGCGTTACCGGTATTTACGCCTTTGATAAAAAATCCCCCTCCGGCATCCAGAGAAATCATTTTCTCCGGTTTATCAGAGAGATATTCATCAACGGCTCTTGTTACTCCCGGACAAGTCGTAAACCCGTAATCATCACATAGAAACAGTCCACCTGGGCTTATTCGATCATAAAAAAATTCTATGCTGTCTTTGGTTGGCTGATATAAGTCAACATCAACATGCACAAAGGAAAAAAAACTATTTTTTACATCATCAAACCGTTCCGGTATCCAGCCTTTATGTGAGATAATTAACCGTTTAAAGGCCCCCAGGGTATTCAGCACCTGCTTTTCCGCGAAACTCAAATCACCGGCAGACCAATGCTGACCATCAATAGATGATGGTTCACTAAGGCCTTCATAGGAATCAAACAGATGGTGTACTCTTTTAAATTGCTTATGATTTCTGATTGCGGCGCAAATCAACCATGACGAAGCTCCTTTATAAACACCACATTCAGCGGTATCGCCGGGCACATTTTCAACAAGACGAATTAATTGCCAAAGCATCCACTTACGATGGGTATTAAAGCCATTTTTTTCCCCAAACTGTTGCAAATAGGCATTAAACGACTGGTCATACCACCAATTCATCTGCGGCCATGTCAACCTGTAATCTTTAAACTGAAACTCTGCAAGCATTCGTAAGTTAGATAATTTTCTCGTTTCAGTTGGGGAAAAAAAATTCCTTATGCACTTAACGGCCTTATACAATGTCATATATTTTTCCTTTTTCCGCTAAAAAACACAGTTGTATTTATCCTCAACTTATTTCGTATCAATAAATATAGCATTATTACTAACAAAAAATTACTTATTGATGTTGATATGGCCGCGCCAGAGGATCCATAAATCGGAATCAAAATAATATTCAAAATAATGTTCAAAATTGAGGTTGCCAACATAAAGTACACTGTCTGATGTTCATGCCCCGTCATCATCACCAGAAATCCGACAGGCCCCATTGCGATATAAAACAATTTCCCGGTCGAAAGGATCGCCAACGATAAGTAAGATTGAACATATTCGATTCCAAACACAAAAGAAACTATTTCCTTGCCAAATACAATAAAGACAAAAACGCCCGGCAATGCTGTCAACACAGATGCCCGGGCGGAAGCGGTCACGATTCGCTGCAGTTTTGTTCTTTTCTTTTGATTAAAAAAACTTACAAATTCTGGCGCAACAATAGCATTGATTGCGTGAAAGCCGAAGCCTATCAGAGTGGCCCCATTCATTGCAACACGATAAAACCCAACATCCACCGAGGATCCAAACAGACCCAGCATAATAATGTCGGCCTGGGTGTTGATAAGTCCCGTTCCACTGATTAAAGCAAATGAGAAGGCACTTTTCACCCACTGACGATTATGGTATTCAGCTTCGTTTCTGTGCAATTCTTTCGGCAAAGAACCTTTCAGGACAAGCATTCCCGTCACCAAGGCAATCAGCACCGCCGCAACCTGGGCGGCCATGGCATATTGCGGGACACGCAAATCAGGATAAAAGAAAAAAAGACCACCGGCAATCAGTAAAACCACTAAGGGGCGCAACAATTGCTCCACGGCCAGGGCAGTAACAACACGATGCAGGCCTTGTATGGCGTGAGTTACGGTTTTTGTCAGGACAGCTAAAGGCAGAACTAACAACATCAGGGCGTTTGTAATGAATGTCGCACTGCCCGGCTTATTGGCGGTTAAGCAGAGGACTAAAAAACAAACAGCGGCAATCGTACCAGAAACAAAAAGCACAAACTGTCCGCTGCGAATCAATCCCCCCCGAAGCCGTCCCCATTGCTCACTTACACAGCAGGAGGCAACCTCGCGCATCAATAATGTCGGCACCCCTGCTTCAGCAACGACCATAAGCAAATTCATAACAGCAAAGGCATAGGTGTAAATTCCGTACCCTTCCGCACCGAGACTGCGAGCAAGAGTAATGCCTAACATCAGACTGATAACACGATTAGCCGCCTGAATCGCGGCGCTTCCGATACCGCCGCGTACGAGCCTGGCCCTCAGGCCATCTCCCGACACAAAGCTGACAATATGTTTTCGTATATCTGCCAAAGTCAAGTACCTCCGGCAGAGCCGGAGGCTTGAATTTATGAACCGTTCAAAGCGGTTATTTAATTGGCCGCCTAAAAGGCGGCATGCCTATTTGAACAAACTCAGTTGCTCGAAACGTTTGTCTTCTTTCTCCTGAGAACGGATATATTCCCGGATAATCGCCTCATCCCGACCAACGGTTGAAACATAGTAACCTCTGGCCCAAAATTGCTGACCGGTAAAATTTCTTCGATGCCCCAGATAATTCCGTGCTAT
>PDWI01001211.1_pt1 | contig 41604 bp, 38 predicted proteins | sample 1430891 | NCBI WGS metagenome assembly PDWI01 (sample SAMN01162508, study PRJNA174530) | Oral metagenome, whole genome shotgun sequencing project. | biome: Marine environment; feature: Marine mammal; material: Swab sample of the gingival sulcus; isolation source: swab sample of gingival sulcus... | reverse complement strand
GCGGCCTTGATGAAGAGATGGTGTCCATCTATGGCCAGAAAAATGAGAATGGTGAAAATATTCTGGAATTGGGAGATAAGAGCCACCTGTCTCTCATTTTGCGGATCAAAAACATTTGCTGCTGCAAATCCCATCTGAAATCCGATTACTGTAGCTCCAAATTCAACAGCGGTAAAAATAAGCCGGGCAATGAGGCCGATAAGAAGTCCCAGGAGTAGTTCCGCTACGATAAGCAGGGTAAAGGAATGTGGGTCTAGACCGACTTCAGTGACAAATGGGCAGGTGTTTGTGCTGAGGAAAAAACGGGAATTGCTGCTGTAAATCCCGCAACCCTGCTGAGAACAATAAGAAAGATTTGAAACTCTTCTACTGGAATATCAATACTTTCCATTCTGTTTTACAGGGTTGCCAGCAAGTCAAAAATTCCCCTGGTGAACTCCAGAATACTATTGATAGTCCAGGCACCAAAGATGAGAATTGTTACGAACACAGCGACAATCTTGGGTACGAATGTCAGCGTTTGTTCATTGATCTGGGTCGCTGCCTGAAAAACGGAGACAACCAGGCCGATAAGGAGTCCAGCCACGAGCGGCGGAGCTGCGCACATCAGGATTGTTTGAATGGCACGTCTGCAGACATCTATTGCTATTTCCGGAGTCATTGTCGTCCTCCTTGCTCAGGGTTATATGCCAAAACTTTTAAGCAGGGATCCTGTCACCAGGCTCCATCCATCCACAAGGACAAAGAGTAAAAGTTTAAACGGCATGGAAATAATAACCGGGGGCAGCATCATCATCCCCATGGACATGAGGATGGAGGCAATGATCATATCGATAACCAGAAAGGGTATATAAATAAGAAAGCCCATCTGAAACGCACGTTTCAGTTCTGAAAGTATAAACGCCGGAATCAGGGTAAGGGTGGGAACATCCTCCTGATTTCGCGGATCATCGTTCATCGTTATTTCTGCAAGAAGTGCAAGTTCAGATTCCCTTACCTGGGAAAACATAAAATCCCGTATCGGCTTTACCGCATTTTTCAGGGCAACATCCTGGCTTATTTCTTCATTGAAATAGGGGCGCAGGGCCTGCTCGTTAATTTTGTTATAGGTCGGAGCCATAATAAAAAATGTTAAAAAGAGGGATAAGCCAAGGATAATCTGGGTTGGAGGCATATTCTGGGTTCCCATGGCCTGACGCACAAAACCAAGAACGATGACGATCCGGGTAAAACAGGTCGTCATAAGCAGTATTGCCGGGGCAACCGAAATAATGGTGAGCAGAAGAAAAACCTGTAGTGCTGTGGAAACCTGTTGTGGCGTCTCGGCTTCATTGACTCCCAGAGTCACCGTTGGGATGGACAGGGCAGAACACGGCTCCGGGCTGATATACTGCAGTGCTGTTATTCCAGCGAGCAGAAAAAAAACTGCTGGTATGAAAGAGTAGTTTGTTTTTTGCGGTTTCACTGTCCTTCCACCTGTTCCTGCGTACATTTCAATGTATTTGCAAAAGAATTCCGATCTGGATTCAGTGTTGCCAGATGGGTAATGGAATCGCCGGTCAAGCCAATAAGAAATTCCTGGCCCTTAACCTCTACGAGACAAAGTGCCTTTTTCCCCATGAGTGGTTTTATTTCTGTAATCTGTATATGTTTGTCCCCGGCTGTTGCCAGGATCGAAAAACGTTTCCGTACAAGCCCGTAAATGATGAGAATACTACCTGTAACTATGAGCAGCCCCCAGATAGCCCGATAGTACAGCTCTGTCGCTGATAAGGAGCTGTCTGCTGCGAGGGCATGGGAGGCGGCGGGAAACAAAAGAAAAAAGAGTACTCCCGAGGTAAGCATAAACAATGTGCAGGGGGTTGGTCTTGTTGGTTTCAAAATAATATTATCCCAGATTTTCAAGGCGGTCTGTTGTGCTGACCACATCGGTCAGACGGATGCCGAACTTGTCGCCAACCATCACAGCTTCACCTCTGGCTACAAGCCTGGAGTTGACATAAAGGTCAAGGGGCTCACCGGCCACCTTGTCAAGTTCGAGTACGTAGCCTTCTCCCATCTGGAGCAAGTCTTTCAGCAGAATCTTGCTGCGACCAACTTCAACAGATATTTCCAGCGGAATATCGTACAGAAACCTGAGTTCCCTCTGTATCTGATCGGCTTGTCTTGAATTGTCTGCTGATTTTGAATTGCTGTCTGCTTGGGGCTCGTCATTTAATAATTCCTTAATTTCTTCAGGATCGGGTCTGCTTTTTTCCTGTGGTGTTGTCATGGCTATCCTTCTTTATGTTCACTGATAATGCGTATTGCCTTGTTGCCGTTATTTGTCCCGGGGATTGCGAGAAATTTTGGTATATCTTCAACCAGTATTTTTAACGGTGCATTGGGGTCGTAGTCCAGTGGCAGGATGTCTCCTGTCCTGAAATGCAGTAAATCGCGTATTGTTGTGTGTATGCTCCCTGAATGTGCTGTCAGGGTAACCGGTATGTTTTCTATTTGCTGCTCCATTGTGGTCTGCCAGTTACTCTTTGCCTGGCTTTTTATGCTGAGTAATGCCTTTAACGGCTCCTTTAACGGCTCCAGGGTGATGAAAGGAAAGACAAGCTGCATCTCACCTGTGTAGTCACCGACCCTTACCTGCAGGGTTCCAACAATAACTTCCGATTCCGGTTCGACGATGGATACCAGTCTGGCGTTGTTTTCCAGTTTTATCAGTTGGGTGTCCAGTTCGACGAGTTGTTCAAATGAATTGTTAATGTCCTGACAGGCATCAACCATCACGGTTTTCAGAATATTAAGCTCAATGGTGGTGAGTCTGCGTGTGAGTCGCGGCGAATCAACTTCAGAAGATGCCCCGAGCATTAATTCCAGCAGGGAAAATGAAAGATCCGGATTCATGATCATCAGGGCCCCCTGTTTCAGCGGAGACATCGTCAGGATTCCTATTGCCCCCGGGTTTGTCTTGTTGCTCATGAATTGCTGAAATTCATAGGTTTCCAGGGCTGTGCGCTGGATGATAAATGTACGTTGAAGCTGGTTGGTCAGGGAGGTGGAAAACAACCTGGCAAAGACATCCAGTATAATGTCCAGATTTGGAATACGGAACTGATCCTTGTTCGGTTTTACTAACTGAAAGAGGTTGAGCGGGGTGCATTCCAGGAAGTCCCGGCAACCTGCCTTGCCTGATTGCTCAAGGGGAATTCGTCCGGCCTTGATTGCTTTCAGCAGTTCCGATATTTCTTTTTGAGTTAATACTGGTTCCATGGGGCCGTCTTACTGTACAACAAAATTGGTAAAATATATTGATTTGACCTTTCCGCCTTGCAAAAAGGAGTTGAGCTTGCTTGTCAGTTCTGCCTTGAGCTGTTTTTTACCGTGCAGATCCTGCAGTTCTTCGTAGGTCTTGTTGCCAACGAGAAGCAGTATGGCATCCCTTACCTGGGGCATTCTTTGTTCAAATTCCGGTTGTACCTTTTCGTTACTTAATTCAACAGTCAGGGATGCCTTTACGTAATGTGGATTATCTGCACTAATGATGTTGACAATAAATTCCTCAATGTTGACCATTGGGCCAATGGTTGTTTGTGCCTCCAGATCGGGGACCGGAACCTGGGCGCCGGGGTCAGTTTCTTCAGGAGTGGATTCCGGTTTCTTGAGAAGGAAATACCCTGCAATACCGCCTCCGATTAACAGGAGCAGGGCAACGATACCGACAAGAATAAAAAGCTTCTTTTTTGTTCCACCTTTTTCTTCTGTTTGCTCAATGTTTTCTGTCATAAATTTCGACCTGTCATTTTTGTCTTGAGATTAAAAGGGTACAGTCTTGTCAGATGTAGTGCTGGCGGCTTTTTTATTCTGAAGTTTCAGATGAAAATCAACCCTTCGATTTTTTGCCCTCTGTTCTTCGCTGGTGTTGGCCACCAGGGGGCGTGTCCTGCCGTAGCCAACAGCTGACATCCTGTCCAGGGGCAGCAGTTTGCTCTGCGTGAAAAATCGCAGGACAGCAACAGAGCGGTCTACGGAAAGATCCCAGTTACTGAAAATTGATTCTGATATTTTTCTGTCATCTGTGTGGCCTTCGAGCCGCAAGTCCACGGGGAGGGGGCGGATAATGTCGGCAACGGTTCGCAGGAGAGAGTATGATTGCGGGGTTATTCTGCTCCTTCCCGGCTCAAAAAGTACGGAATCATTTATTCTGAGAATAATGGAGTCATCGTCTTCCCTGTATATCCCGACCCTGTTGTTTAAGCGCATAGATTCGATTTGAGACTGTATCTTTTCGTAAACCTTCGGGGCAGATTGTTGCTGTACCGGTGAATACGGGGCAACCGGAGGGGCGGGAAGGATGGGAATCGCAAATTCTACATGGGCGGGTTCCTTGTGAATCCCAAAAGCGTCCTTCAGGGAACTTGAGGCCTCGGTAAACCGGACAGGATCCATACTTGCCATGGACAACAGAAGGACAAAAAAGGTCATAAGAAGGGTAACGAGATCCGAGTAGGTTGTCATCCAGGCCGGAGCACCTGCGGGGCACTCCTCCTGTTTATCCTTCTTTTGTTGAACAACTTCTTCTTCAGCCATATCAAGCTCTCCTGAATTATACAGCAGCGAAATATCCTGTCATCGGGGTTATTTATTGAAAGTAGACTCACGAAGCTTTGGTGCTATAAAGGCATGGAGTTTTTGTTCCATTATCCTCGGGTTCTCTCCTGAAAGAATGGCCTGCATTCCTTCTATAATGAGGGTTTTGGTGAGTACTTCCGATTCCGATCTGTTTTTGAGCTTCCCCGCCATTGGCTGGCAGAAAATATTGGCAATTACAGCGCCATAAAAGGTTGTCAGAAGTGCAACCGCCATTGCCGGGCCAATAGCGGCAGGGTCATCCATGGTTTGCAGCATTTGTACCAGACCGATAAGCGTTCCAACCATTCCCATTGCCGGGGCATAGGCTGCAATGGATACAAAAATATTTGCCCCCTTGCCATGGCGCATTTCTATATACTCAATTTCCGTGGCCAGCATATTGCGGATTGTTGCAGGTTCCTGGCCATCCACTGCCATTTGCATTGCTTTTTTCAAAAACTCGTCATCCACTGATTCCATTGCACCCTGGAGTGCGAGTATCCCTTCCTTTCTTGCCTTATGGGCAAATTCCATGAGTTGCTCTATGAGATCATTAATTGGTATTTCCTTATGGAGCAGGGTTTTTTTTGCCACGTTTATGGCATCAAAAACATCCTTGAAGGGATAATGCACCAGGGTGTTCCCGAAAGTTCCTCCGCAAACAATGATTAGTGAAGGGGCGTTGATAAAAATGGACAACGGCCCACCCTGCAAGATAGCCATCAACATAAGACCAAATGCCGCACCGATACCAATTATGGTTGAAAGATCCAAGGAACTGCCTCCTGCAACGTCTGAAAAATGAGAAATTTTATAAAAAATTGTCTTGTGTTAATTTCATCAATAATGTCACACGATTCGATTTAGCAAAAAATATTCCATGAGAAGAAGGGAAAACGAAAAATATATAAAAAGGAAGAATAGTCAGGCTGTTACCCGGAAAGGAGGAGGTACAAGCGAAACCGATACAAAGAACAGCACCACTTGTCCCTGAAAACGGGGACAAGTGGTGAAGGGGGAATGTCAGAAATATGACAGATGGCTGACAGGGACTTCGCCGGTTATCTCTTGATATTGATAAGTTCTCCCAGGAGTTCGTCGACTGTGGTTATCACCTTTGAGTTCGCCTGAAAGCCGCGCTGGACGGTAATCATGCGAACCATTTCAGAGCCCATGTCAACATTTGACTGTTCCAGTGAATTTGTATAAACCTTTCCCATTTCATCACCCGGGATACCAACTTGCGGCTCACCGGAATTCTGTGATTTTTTATAGAGGTTGGAACCTGCAAGCTGCAATCCGTTGGGATTTGCAAACCGGGCTAATGCTAACTGGCCAATCCTGGTTTCATCGCCATTTGTGTAATACGCTGTCAGTATGCCGTGTTCGTCAATCTTTACCTCATTAAGACTGCCCGCCCCGTAGCCGTTTTGATTCTGTGAGAGAATCCTGGAGTTGGTGTTGAACTGGGTTGTATCAAAATTCAGCGTTATTGGAGTGTCCGCCGAACCGTTTCCCCATGGCAGGGCAGGGGTGGCAAATTCCACCTTACCCGGATTGTTGGTTGCATCCAGTTGTTCTCCCTTGTTATTGAAGTTGAGAACACCTGCATTTATTGTTGTTGGATTGGCTGCACCTGCCGGTGTATAGTTAACCTTTACCTGCCATTGAGCCGTTACAGGGGCGGCAGCTGCCAGGGCCTGCCTTACGAAATAAACATGTACCAGATGGGAATTGCCCAGGGAGTCATAAACCTGTACAGCTGTTGAATGGTTATAGGTATCGGCAGCGGGATCGACGTTATCAACCCAGGCTGCGGCAGGAACTTCAGCGGATGAGTCAAGGTTGGCAACAAAATCAATCTCGTTTGTTGTTTGTCCCCCGACCAGTCCTGTGTCCTGGACTTTCATGTCGCCCTCATCGCCAGCTGCAAGATTTCCGGCCTCGTCAAATAACTTTCCCTGGACACGGTAGCCTTCCGGATTCACCAGATAACCGTCCGCGTTAAAACGAAATGCACCTGCCCTGGTGTACAGAGCTTCTTCGACACCGGCTTCACTAACAACAAAAAAGCTGTTTCCGTCAATGGCTACATCGAGATTGGACTCTGTATTTTCAAATGTACCCTGACTGAATATCTGGTCAACAACAGACATGCCGACGCCTCTGCCTATCTGGGAACTCCCTCCTGAACCGTTAATATTGCTGGAAAGAAGGTCTGAAAATACAGAACGTGACCCCTTGTAGCCCAGGGTGTTTGTATTTGCCAGATTGTTACCAATAACATTGATGGCATTGGAATTTGTATTCAGGCCACTGACGCCACTGTAAAGTGCACTTGACATACCCATTATCTGTTCTCCTTGACATGTAGATTAAAAACCTGCTGCAAATCTGTCAGGCTGAGCCTGTGGTGATATTGCTCAAATGTGTCGTCCGTGACATCGAAAAAAAACTGGTTATATAGACGATTATGCTGTTTCCCTGGTGTTCTCATCTGTTTCTGTGCTGTGATCTGTAGTCTTCTCGTTATTTTCCGCAGGATCTGCAGTTGTATCCTGTATGGTTTCTCCCGGTTCAAAGACCCCGAGTATTGAGCTGTATGCAATTTCTCCGGCGCTGGTCAACAGTGTCGTTTGCCTGGCACTGTTGAAGTCAATACCCGTTACTTTGGCTTTAACGAGAGGACTTGCCGTGGTTTCTGAATTTTCGGCCAGTTTTGTCGTTACCATTATCTTGTATTCCCCCTCGGGGGCGGCTTCTCCGGTGTTTGTCTTGCCATCCCAGTCGAGATAATGGTTCCCTTTGCTGAGGCCGGTGCCGTCAAGTGTGGCTATGAGTTCATTATCATGCAGAAGTTGTACGGTAACCGCTTCCGCCGGTCCGTCCAGGGTGTAGCCAAGATGAACAGGGTCCCCGGAGTAAAGAACAGAATCACTCTTGCAGGCGACTTCCTTACCGATAGTACTGAGGCTTGAGAGTTTTTCTGAATTGTTGAAGTTATTGACCAGAGCATCCATGCCTCCATTAAGATTGGTTAATTGCTCAAGGGAGCTGAACTGGGCAAGTTGGGAGGTAAACTCTGCGCCCTCCTGGGGGGCCAATGGATCCTGATTTTCCATCTGCGCGACAAGCAGGGTGAGAAAGTCTTCCTGACCGAGGGTTTTCGATCCTGATTCGCCGGAATTCCTGTCCGTAGTCGGGATATTGGCAGTCTTGCTTAGTGCATTAATATATGAACTCATGGTTGACTCCTGGCTATGCGGTGAGGTGAACCCCATCTAAAGTAGTAGTGACCCCTGTATCGTCAGTTAATCTGGAAATGTTAAATGATTCTTCATGGCCCTTGCTGTTTTTATTGTGGCTGGATTGTTCATTCTGCCCTGAAAACTGTTGCTCCTGAAAGGTAAAGTCATTTTTCGGTTGTTGTCTGGCCGTGATGGTAATTTTTTCAATGTTTAGTCCCTGCTCGTTAAGAACTGTTTTCAGCCTTCCCACGTTTTTTTCCATGACCTCCTGTACCATCTGGCTCTGGGCGACAACATTTGCCTTGATGTTACCTTCCCTGATCGAAATATCAATCTTGAGTTCTCCAAGTTCAGCGGGATGCAGTTGCATATTGATCCGGGACTCCGGCAAATTCCTGTTGACATGAAACTTATCGTAAATCTGCTGCATGATTTCCTGCTCAGACATTGTGTAGTGAGCCGCAGGCAGTGCCGGGGGCTGTAGTATTATCTGTGATGTACCCGCAGATGTCGTTGTGAAAGCTGGCACAGAGAATATCCCCGTATTTTTTTCATGTGCTGTTATCGTCGATTGCAGTAATGCTGTGGTTGTGTCTGCTGCGACCGGCCGGGAACCGAACTCGTTGCTGTCTTGCTGGCTGCCTGGTAATTCACCCTGGTTACTGATATTTTCGAGTTGGGTATTCTGGGTTAATTTTGCATTAACCAGTTGATGTGCCATGCTTTGCCGCACAGTATCTTTACCGCGTTCTCCCCGGGAAGGAGTGGTTAGCGGCTGAAGTATCTGTTTCTCGGTGATGGTTGCTGTTACAGAAAGGCATTGTCCGCCGGCTTGTACTGAGCTGGCAACTGTCCGGGATGCCGTGAGTGTCCCCGGGATTGATGTTATCGAAGCTGCCAGCGTATTTTGCTTGATGAGGCTGTCTGCAGGCGATGAGGAAAGTGTGATCGTTGGAACCCCGGTTTCATTGCTGTTCAGGATAATATTGTTAACAGCAGCATAAAATGTTTTTGAGCCTTCCTGTTGTGCCGGTGGGGTGGAGAGTATAACAGCAGGTGTACCCGTTCCTGTGTCGATTTGCGCTGTAGTCTGCGGCACGGCTGTCACAGGCTGCGTCTTTTTTGTGCCGGATACGGCTGCGATATTATGCGCGGGGAGTATGCCGGGAGCCATTGCCTGCGGCCCGCCCGGAACAGTTTCCGGGGTGCCGGGGTAAACAACCATTACCTTTACCTCTGTGGATATAACTGCAGGTGCCGGTTGTGCAGCTGGGGGCATATCTTGCTGATACCGGGAAGAAACTGTTGTTTCCTCCTGTTGGTCTGGCGGTATCCTTTCCTCCAGGAAAACAGTTCCATTGTTTTCCCTGTCCATGGCAATCTGCAGCCCTTGTGCCGATATATCCGCTGGCAGGACAGTATCTGCTGCGTTTGCTGACAATTCAGGGATTTCCACTCCTGAATTGTCATTTTCCGTATCTGGAATGGCATCGCTTTCCGTGCGGGAGATATGCTGATTCTGCTCTGGTGCAGATGGTATATCGCTGCTTTCCGGATTCTTGCTGTCTGAGGCAACAGCAGATTCCAGTTCCTGCCTGAAGCCGGGGTTTCCGGTGGAAGATGCTGTAGCAGCTGGTTCTGTGCGGGGAGGGGTATTCTGCGAGGTCTGCGGCGGGGTAAGGGCGAAAATTTCCATATCGTCTCATTCTATTTGTAAGGTTGAATACTCCGTGCTCAGTGTTGCGGCTTTCTGCCGGGAAATCTGGTCAAGTATCTTGGCTGCTGACTTAACCTTCATCGACTCCAGAAGACTGGTTGCCAGTTTTTCATCAACTCCCGAGAGGGCCTGAGCCGCCTTTACAGGAGTCATTTTTTCGTAGATTTTCGCCAGACTTTCGGTTTTTTTCTTCTCGGCCAGGGTTTTTTTTCTGAGCAAGGCTTCAATCTTCTTCTGTAAAACCCGGAGCTCCTCGATTTTCCCGTCAAGTTCGGCCAGTTTTTTATCGACACCCTGCTCAAGAGTCTTTAGTTCCTTTTCCCGCAATACGAGCTGTTCCCGCTCTTTTTTCATATTTTCCCGTTCCTGGACAAGGGTGGATTCCAGACGTCTTTCCTCGACAGAGCCATATTGCTTTTCTTCGGCCTGAGCCTGGGGCATACAGATAAAAGGAATAAGGGCTGCTAAAAAAATACAGAGCTGGCTGCTAAAAAAATCCGGATAAGTTTGGGTTTTCATTTTTACCTTCAAGGATTCTGAATTTATATCGTCAGCTTTCCATCCCGTTACAGGGGGGGGCTTTTCAGATTTTTCCTGTCAATGGATTCCCCCCTTTTTCTCGGGTCTGACTGGTTTTGCTATCCTGAATACTGGCTAATGGAATATACTACCCGCTCATTTTTTACAAGAGCTTGATGTGGGGAATTTATAAATTATTGGCAAGGGAGACAGATACAGGCCGTACAATTCTTTTTTGAATCCGTGACGGGTTAGAGCCTGATTATATTTCTTCTTTTTATATAAAAATCCTGAAAAAGTGAAACAGAAAGGAACGTGGGAGTTGGTGTCGGCGGTATAAATTCTCGATGCAGAATAAAATTCAGGAGCGGCTAGTATAATCCACCGTAAGAAATGGTTATTTTTTACCCGGAAAGGCGTAATCCGGGTTCCATAAAAATTTCGGTGAGTACGACAGATGGTACGGCTGCCGATTTTTTTGCAAAAATAGTTAGTCTGTGCGGATATTATCTGGTTTGCAGAGTAAAGTTAGTTTGTGGAAAATACAGTTCATTCCCTTCAGGGAACCTGCCCTTGCTGGTCATTTGCGAGGAGCATGTAGCCGGTGTGGAGAAAGCCGGAAATCAGATTGAGGAATATTTGTATCCAGACAGGGATGCGGCTGGATTAAGGGATGCAGCCAGCCGGGTGGATGCCATTGTTATCGCCCTTCAGGAAAAAGTCGTTTGTGATGATCTCCTTGGAAAAATCAGATCTGACCCGGCAACAGCCTTGAAACCGGTTTTTCTGACCACTGCATGTGAAGGGGAAAAACAGCCGCTCAGCGATGGTACGGTCTCTTCCATGCAGGAAGCCTCCAGGATGGCTGTGCCGATTATCCAGCGGCTCGAAAGCATCGCCAGAGACACAGCTGATTCCGGAGACCGTATTTTTTTGCTTTTTGGTTATTTGTACAGCCGTCCGAAACAATCCCTGATTCCGGTTGCTGACTGGCAGACCCGGGAGGTGTACAGCTATCCTCTCGCTGATGCGCTGCTGGGTGATGAGCTGGAGACCCTGCATCAGCTGCACAGTCTGCGTGATCAGGGGCTGCTTATGGAAGAGCGGCTGCTGGACAGGGTTCGACACTGCCCTCATTGTAATGGTTGTCATCTGAACTTTGTCGATACCTGCCCCCTGTGTGAGAGTATCAATACCCATCAGCAGCAGTTCCTTCACTGCTTTACCTGTGGTCATGTTAATACGGAAGAGAGCTTTATTGGTTCTGCAGGGCTGCATTGCCCTAATTGCCAGACGAAACTGCGCCATATCGGTGCTGATTATGACCGGGCTCTCGATAATTATTTTTGCCGTGATTGCAAGACCCCTTTCAGTGAAACAGGGGTCCTGGCCAGATGTCATCATTGTTTGCAATCCGCAAAGCCTGAAGAGCTGATTCCCCGTAATATATATTCGTTCCAGTTGACAGAGCAGGGACATCTCGCTGCCCGAACCGGCTCGCTGGGGAACGTCTATGCCGTTCTGGATGCGTTGGAAAATAGTACTCCTGGCTATTTTTACCATTTTCTGGATTGGACGCTGCAGCTCGGCAGGCGTTATCCTGAAGAGTCTTTCAGTCTTATCGGCATACGGTTGGCCAATATCCTGGAAATCACCGATACCCTCGGGAGGCAGCGGGTCTGGGAGCTCATGGATGAGTTTGTGACCCGGGTAAGGGCTATTGTGCGCGGCACTGATCTTACCTGCCGCACAAGCCAGCAGGACTTGTGGTTATTGCTGGCAAAAACCACAAGGGAGGGGTGTCGTATCTCGCAGCAGCGAATACTGGAGATAAAACAACTTACCCGGCAGTCTGACGGCGTTGGACTGGATTTTGTGATAACCTCCTGTTTCATTCCTGAAGATGTTGATGAAAAGGAAAATGCAAAGCTTTTGCTTGCCCGCCTGAAGGGGGAACTGGCGTAATATGGATTCTCTGGTTGTTCTTGTGGTCAACACCTGGCATGCCTTTACCCTGCTCGCAGGGAATCTTTTTGAGCAGGGGCTTGTGTCTTTTGTCTATAACTCTGTTCCCTTTGTGGTATTTGTCGAATTACCTGTCTATCTGTTCATCTGGCTGGGTATTTTGCGGTACTATCTCAAGGAAAACAGCAGGGAGGAGACCTCCACCCTGTTTGCGCCAATGGTGTCCTGTGTCGTCCTTTGTTATACTGAGGGAAAGGCAGTTCAGAACACGGTCAGGTCTCTTGTTGAACAGGTTTATCCCGGCCAGATCGAGATTATGGTTATCGTTGACGGGGCATCTCGTAACAGGGAGACGTATGACGCTGCCATGGCATTACGATCCGTGGTGGCGGGGCGCCCGGGGCGTATCCTGCGGGTCATTCCCAAATGGCAGCGGGGAGGTCGGGTTTCCTCTGTTAACGCTGGTTTGGCACTTGCCAGGGGGAGTATTGTGATGGTGCTCGATGGTGATACCTCCTTTGACAATACCATGGTGCACAATGCAATTCCCCATTTTGTTGATCCCCATGTTGTTGCTGTTGCTGGCAATCTGCGCGTCAGAAATTTCAAAAAAAGTCTGGTTACCCGTTTGCAGGCCATTGAATATATGCTCTCCATTCATGCTGCCAAAATCGGAATGAGTGAGTTTAATGTGGTCAATAACGTCTCCGGTGCATTCGGTATCTTTCGGAAAAGCATGCTGCAGAATGTCGGCGGATGGGACAGCGGTACGGCTGAGGATCTGGATATGACCATGAAACTAAAGTCGTACTTTGGCAAGCATCCTGAGCTGAAGATTGTTTTTGAACCCTGCGCTACTGGTCATACCGATGTGCCGGATACCCTTGCCGGTTTTCTTGATCAGCGGCTTCGCTGGGATGGCGATCTTTTTTACCTCTACGTACGTAAACGCTGGCTCAGTTTTAACAAAAGCATAATTGGTATCCGCAATCTCGTTATGTCCATGTGGACGGGGCTCTTTTTTCAGCTGGTAATGCCCATTGTTATTATTCTCTATACGATTGTGGCACTTATCGTGTATCCGCTCAGCCTTATTCTGGCTATCTGGCTGCTGGTGCATCTGCTGTATCTCCTGATAACATTGGTGCTTTTTGTGACCTATATTGCCCTGGTCTCGGACAGAAAGGGCCAGGATCTGAAACTCGGGGTATACCTTCCCCTTTTCCCCGGCTTTATGTTTGTCCTGAGAGTATGGAGTGGTCTGGCGATTTTGAAAGAAATTTTTCTTAAATCCCATCTTGATTCCTCCATGGCTCCCTGGTGGGTCTTAAAACGAACGAAATTTTAAATTGCTCCCTGAAACCATGAGTAACATGAAAAGAACTTTTTTGAGTTGTGTCCGGGCCCTGGTACTTGTCCCGGGGTTGTTATGGATCCTGACTCTCTCTCTGATGCATCGGCAGGTGTTGATAACTACAGAAAAATAGCCGGATTTTCCCTTGATGACGAAAATGTTTCTGAACGTCATTCTCTTGACGAAATCGAGGCCTTGCTGCACAACTCATCCGAGGCATTGATTGCCGCTGCCCGTATGGAAAGAAGCCTGAACCTTCTGCAGCAGGAACAGGCCAGCAGTGGCTGGCGTCTGAAGGGGTATTTCAGTGCCGAGCATTTTCAGGAACTGGAAGAATTCAACAATACGCGGGAATTTAACAAGCTGGTTGTCGGGGGAGGGCTGCGGTATCCGTTGTTTGGGGCATACAGCAAGGCAAAAGCCGCGATACTGGATTCCGAAGCTGCCGTATGGGAAAATCGGCAGGCCTGCAAACTGGCTGAACTGAAGGCGCTTCAGGTTCTGCGTGATCATTATATTGATTATTGGAGTGCTGCCGAGCATATACGGGTGGGGCAGGCTTTTCTGTACAATGAGGATTTTGTAAGAAATTTCCTTGAAAAGCGGACGGTGACAGGTCATCTGCTTGATGCCGATGGCCAGGAATTTCTGACAACTTTCGATGTTGTCAGGCGAAATATCGCTGTTCAGAAAAATATTATGAGACGGGCCATCAGAGGGATACGTACACTTATCCAGGCCGACTATCCCCTGTTTACTGCCGCTTTTCCTGGATTGCCGGAGTTGTGTGATGACTGGAGCGCGTACAGGGCGGATATACTCAACCATCATCCCCGGATAAACATGTACCGGGGGCTCGTTGAAGCCGGGCTGGGAAAAATTCAGACAGAACGGGATAATACCCTGGAAGGAAGTTTCGAGCTGGGGGGATATGTCAGCGGTGAAGATGGCGCAGACGATACGGAATATGGCCTCACCATGGGCGTGGTTCTGGATACTCCTGTCAATTGGCGTACAGCGCGTGAAGCGGGAAAGGCCGCGAACCTCGCCCTGCTCAGGGAAAGACAGCTGCTTCTGAAAAAAAATACCACAGAGCTTCTTTCTCATGCCGAGAATCTTTTCGGGGACATCGGGGTTGCAGAAAAGCAGATTATATTCAGTAAACGCCGCCTTACAGCTGCCCTGGAGGCTGTTCGTGAAAATACCCTGCGCGCCGACTATCTTGCCGGAGACGTACTGGAAAAGCTCGAGCAGAGCCGCTATCGTTATTACGGCACAGCCATAGATTACCTGGATGCCGTGACAAGAAAATTGCATATCCATGCTGCCCTGCTGGCCCTGTCGGCTCATTCTCCCTGTCAGTCTGCAGAAAAAAACGAAGAGACAGCCCCTGCAGTCGTCTTTGATTCGGTTATCAACAACGAATTCCTCCAGCCATTATGGGCAGACAAAAAAGCAGCGGGGAAGGCTGTTGCGGCGATGGCTCAAAGCAAGAAAAAGGCAGCTGTCAGCTCGACCATACCGTCACCAGAGTTTGGTTATTATGTCTGGAACAGCCGTAAACTGCTTGATCAATGGGAACAGGGAGAGCCATTTTACCAGCGGCTTGCAGATATGCAGGCAGCAAGGCTGCTCGTCTCTTTTGACAGGGAGCAGATCAGGGAGCTGCAGCAGGAAAAGAAGGCAAATATCTGGCGTCGTTTTATTGAACAGACGGCAGGGCATGGAATAAGAGTGGAACTGCTGCTTGGTGAACCTCTCTGGATTCTTCCCGAATATCGTCAGGATTTGCTGGAGATTATACAAAAATTGCGTTTTTTCCCCTTTTCCGGCCTGCATCTTGACCTGGAACCCAATCAACTGTCGCAAAAAGAGTATAGTGAGACGTATCTGCTCGCCCAGTTTCTGCGCACCCTTCAGGCCGCTGTCGAGGTTAGCCCCTGGCCGGTGGGGGTAAGCCTTCATCCCCGCTATCTGCAGCCTGGTAATTATGAAATATGTCTCGGTTGTGCGTTACGTAATCTGGATATTTATGAGGTGGCCTTGATGTCCTATAGTACCAACCCTGAAAAGGTCGGTCAGCTTGTCGGGTCGATCGTTGAGGAGTATCCCGATATTTCTTGTAGTGTTGCCCAGAGTGTCGAGCCGATTCTAACTGCAGGGGAAAGTTATTTCAGCCATGGTCAAGATGAATTCGGGCAAAAGATGGAGCTGCTTCGCCGCGCTTTGCCCCAAAAAACATCTGATAGTATCCTGATTCAGTCATTTCAGGATTTTCAGAATATGCTACCCTGACGTGTGAGGTTTTATATGAAAATATCCTTTAAAACTCCTTATCAGCGAGAACCTGAACGGGTAGGCGGGGTCAGGATACCCTATGCCAAAGGGAGGCGTGACGCTGCCCGGTGGCGCTGGTATATCATTGTGCTGGTTGTTTCCAGTCCGCTCCTCTACCTGCTGCTAAAAATCTTGCTCTCATATCTGATTGTTGCGGCACCAGGCTATTTATCACTGGAAAAAATGCCTGTTAGCAGTAATTCAACCGTATTATCAGTAAAATCCTGGTTTCTGCCGGAACTGAAGTGGCAGAGGAACAACTGCTGGTACAGCTTTACAGCCCGGTGCTGCAGGAGAGGGAGTTACTTCTGAAAGCCGAGATGGATGGTCTGGAAGAGGAGCAGGCGGTAAAAAAACTCAGGCCGCAGGCCACTGTCTCCCCTGTTTGGGAAAGCTCCCTGGAAGAACAGTATCAACTGGCATCCCGGCGGGTAAGGCAGCAGGAAAATCATCTGAATGATGTTCGATTTCTAAGGAAACAGGGAGCTGCTACACGCGCTGAACTCAGAGAGGCGGAAGCAGTATACCAGAGTGCTCTTTTGACACTGGCTCCTGCGAAACGGGAGTATCTTGAGTACAAGGCACGTCTGCAGCAGCCACCCCGGGAACCGGCATTATCTGTGGATTTGGGATATGAGCAGCGCTTCAAGCTGCTGCAGACGAAACAGGAGGTTACCGGACAGCAGATAGCCCGGCTGGAACAGAGGGCTCCTTATACCGGCAGGGTTCTGGAAATTGTCGCTTCTGAAGGGCAGGCGGTAAGCCCCGGTACTCCACTTATGATTTTGGGGAGAACGGAAAGGCCGAGTGTCCAGTGCTATCTTGATCCCGGATATGCAAAATATGCAAAAAAGGGAAGTGAGGCAGGGATTACCTTTCCGGATGGTTCTGTTGAAAAGGTTATTGTCCGGGAGGATGCCAGATTAGTGTCAAGATTGCCGGTTGATCTGGCAGCTCCGACCGGAACCAGAAAGCTTCTTTTACTCGTTTCGCTTGAGTTTACGGAAGAGGAACATATAGCTGCAGAAAATCGTGTTGACGGGCTTCCGGTAACGGTGAGTTTCAGGGATTGGCACCAAAACAGTTTTGTGAAGCAATTGCATATGCTGTAAACCCGGACTGAAAACAAGTCAGGTCTTGCGAGCTGAAGTAAATCAATGAGATCGCTTTGCTGCCTGCCGCCTTGCCGCGGTTTTTAAGGATAAAAAACAACAGCACATTGCTTCGTGTCTCTCCTTGTATTCAGGAATATGCCGGGAGGTTATATATCATCATTTGGGGCAGCATGCTTGATAATTGCTATTTCATCAAGCATGGCGGCTTCCTTTTTGTTGAGGTAGTTCTGGTAGTTTTTGTCTTGTGCCTCCCTGAGACGCTCCAGGACTTGATGTTCCTGTGAGCATTTCAGAAGATTTTGCTGCTCCTGCTCGACACGTTTTTCCTTTTCCGCCAGGTTGTTTTCTATACCCTGTATATTATTGGCAAGCGAGATGAGTTTTTGTTCATTAAGAACAAGTCTGCCAATATCTATACCTTGAGCTTTTTCCTGTTCATTTATTTCCGTGGCAAGAGAAAGCTGGTGTCTGGCTTCTGCCAGTTTTGCCCTGACATCATTCCGCATATTTCTGGCCTCGGCCAGCCTTGCCTGAGCAAGACTCTCCAGGCGTTTTTTGTGGGCAAGAAGGGTTTTTAGTCTGAAAGGCCGCGGTTCCATTGGGGCAGATGAGTAATGTATCAGGGCGTGCAGATTTTATGTGTCTGAACGTCTCCTGTTTTGTTGTTCCGGGATTTCATCCTTGCGCTCGCTGAGGATAGCTCCCAGCTGTTCAAGAGATTTTTCCAGTGACGTGCTTTCGTTGAAGCCCTGCCTTAAAAAGGCATTCAGCGCATCAATTTTACTGATGGCATAATCTATCTTGCTGTTGGAACCCTTAACATATGCACCAATATTGATCAGATCCTCGGCCTCTGCGTAGCTGGCGAGCACATTACGAGCCTTTCCCGAGAGCTGCTGATGCCTTGGCGAGGTTATATCTCTCATGGTACGGCTTGCCGAAGCGAGTACATCAATTGCCGGGAAATGGTTGCGGGCAGCCAGTGCGCGGGAGAGCACAATATGTCCATCAAGAATGGAGCGAACCGAGTCCGCTACCGGTTCTGTCATATCATCGCCATCTACAAGAACTGTGTAGAGACCTGTAATGCTGCCTTTATCCAGAAAATTTCCGGCACGTTCCAAAAGCTTGGGAAGTGTTGCAAAGACGGAAGGGGTATAACCTTTGGTAGTGGGAGGTTCCCCGACCGCCAGGCCGATTTCCCGCATAGCCATGGCAAATCTTGTAACGGAGTCCATCATTAGCAGGACATTCTTGCCCTTATTGCAAAAATATTCAGATATTGCCGTGGCCAGGAAAGCTCCCCTCATTCGCAGAAGCGGGGACTGGTCCGAGGTAACCACTACAATAACGGAGCGTGCCAGGCCTTCAGCCCCAAGATCCCTCTCGATAAATTCACGAACCTCTCTTCCCCGCTCACCAATAAGGGCGATCACATTCACATCCGCCCTGGCGTATCGGGCCATCATCCCGAGCAGGACACTTTTTCCCACCCCGGAGCCTGCCATGATACCCATTCTCTGACCGGTACCGCAGGTGATCATGCCGTTGATCGGACGAATACCAAGATCTATTTTCTCGGTAATGTTTTGCCTTTCCATAGGGTTGGGCGGGAGGGCGTAGAGATCCTGCTCGTCTTCGAGCATGGGAAGGGGCAGCCCGTCCTGGGGCCTTTCAATGCCGTCAATAACCCGGCCAAGAAGATTATTACCCACCTTGACGGTAGCGCTGCTGCGGATGACCCTTATCAGGCTGCCCGGTCCAAGCCCCCGCAGTTCTCCCAGGGGCATAATGAGGGCCTTGTTGTCCTTGAAGCCGACAATTTCCCCATATATATTATCCCCGGCGTTAATGGGAGTCAGTTCGCACAGCGAGCCCACGCTGGAGTGAGGACAGTATCCTTCAATCACAAGGCCGACAATACGCGTTACCTTCCCCCATACCCGGATAACGTCGATATTTTTGAAAATTGTGGGGTCCAGAGTCATTATGCTGTGTGTTCACCTTTCAAAAAAGATGTGTCCCTAATGGCGCTTTTTTAATTCTTCCCGTATGGATTCCAGCTGCCCGGCAATGGTCGCGTCAATGGTACAGTTTTCCGATTCGATTCTGGCACCGCCGGGTTCAATGGTGTTGTCAATCTTGAGGACAATGCCTGTGAGACCGGAGATAGCATTGATTATATCCCCGGACTTGCTGTTCACAACCTCATAGTCATTCTGGTGGATGTAGATAATGAATTCGTCAGAACGGACTGCACGGGTGAGGGCTTCCTCAATTGTTGCAATGATGGTCTGATCCTGCTCCTTGAGGGATAAGCGAAGAATACGTTCAGCGAGGCTGAGGGCAAATTCCTGTATCTCTTCTGTGATGTTGCCAAGAATGCTCTCCCGTATCGTGTCAAGTTGATGACATAACGAGTTCAGCGCATTGACAGCGGTGCCGTATTCCTCGAGCAGTTCGGTTTGTCCCGCCGCAAAACCCCGCTGGTAGCTTTCTGCTGATTGCACCTCTGCTTCTGAAATACGCATGTATTGGGAAAGATCCACTACAGGTTGCGGCGGTTCCGGGGCGGAGGGGGGCGGGTTCTGGAGTTCCTGCTCTGGTGAGTCGGGAGCAGGGGAGGGCTGGCTGCCATCTTGTTGCGGCTGGAGCATATCTTTGTCTGAGGGATGCTCCGGCTGTGTGTGCGTCAGTTCGACCGGCTCATCCAGGTCGACATGCTGTGAAGCAGGTTGAGGTGATGTCGCAGGAGGAATTGCTGGCGCCGGGGATTCCGCCTGAAATTCTGTTGCTTTTCTTGTGGAATCGGGATGCCAGCCCGCATAGTCCGGTTCAGGGAGAGTTTTTTTGACGATCTCCTCTGCCTTGAAGGAGTCTATTTGCCTGTAGTACCTAGACAAGCTCATCACCACCTCCGCCGCCAAGAACCAGTTTCCCTTCTTCTTCAAGTTTCATGGCGATTTTAACGATGGATTGCTGCATGATTTCAACTTCAGAGAGGCGCACTGGTCCCATGGCTTCAAGATCATCCCTGATCACATCTGCAGCACGGGCAGACATATTGGCAAAAATCTTCTCCTTCATCTGTTCAGATGCCGTCTTGAGGGCCATGGTCAGGGAGTCGTTGCTTACCTCTCTGAGGATCATCTGAAGTGATCTGCCATCCAGGGAAACAAGGTTTTCGAAGGTAAACATTTTCTTGCGAATCTCTTCCGCCATATCCGGATCAACCTGTTCCATTTCCTCCAGAATATCGCTGTCAATATTATTTTTAACGTGATTGAGGATTCCAACAACGGCATCAATTCCACCGACCTTTTTCTGGGTCTGGCCCGATACAAGACCAATTTCGCGGTGGAGAGCGTCTTCAATTCTGTTAAGTACGGTTGGGGAGACCTTCTCAATCTTTGATATTCTGTAGGTGACATCAGAGCGAATTTCTTCAGGAAGATGGGATAAAATTTCGGCAGCATGCTCTGCGTGCTGTGTGGAAAGTACCAGGGCGACGGTTTGCGGGTGTTCCTGTTCCAGCAATCCGGCAATCATTTCCGGTGCCATAAGGGCAATGGTTTCCAGTGATTTGGTTTCAGTACCCGAAAGAAACTGTTCCATCAATAGCTCTACCCGTTCATCTCCTGGTGTGCCTGCTATTGCCCTTTGGGCAAAATCACTTCCCTTGACAAAAAGTCCGGCAAACTGCTCCTGGGATTCGCTGAAGCTGCTAAAAACCCGTTCTTTGACGCTCATTGGGATATGGTTTATTTCGGCCATGGCACGGGTCACCTGCCTGATCTCGTCATCAGAGAGTTCTTCAAAAATTTTTGCAGTAGCTTCCTCTCCAAGACAAATAAGGAGAATTGCGGCCTTGTTTATTCCGGTGAGAGTCTCAATGGCCATGGGGAATTAACCTTCCTGAATCCAGTTTTTCAGTATAAATGCTGTTGGTACGTGGTTCTGCATTACTTCCTTTCTCAGTGCAGTCAGCGCATCTTCCAGAGGCTCCGGCGGCTCGATGGCCTCTTCCTGCCTGTCCGGTTCCTGCAGCTGTTTCAGTTGTTCCATTTCCAGCTGTTTCACTGTTTTGTAATGTTCTTTCACCTCGCCTTTCATTGTCCTTATAACAGGTCTGATCATGAGAAAATACAGAAGAAACATGCCAATTGCAATCAAAGCGTATCTGACAAAGGGAAGATACTGGTAAAGGGAATCTGTATTCTCAACATCTTCAGGCTGTAAAAGGCCTGGATCGGTCACAAAAGGCATGGAGGTGACATTAATCTGGTCCCCTCGTTCAATGTCAATTCCAAGGGCTGTGGATACCATGGCTTCAATGGATTGCAATTCCGCCGGAGTCCTTGGCCTTGTCGTCGGCGGCTGGCCTTCTTCTCCAGGCTGCACACTGTCTGCGACAAGTACCGATACGGACAGTCTGGTAATTGTTCCTACAGGGTTAATAATCTTGCTAACAGTCTTGCTGATTTCATAATTTGTTGTCCGGGAGTTTTTTGACGTGCCTGGACCACCTTCTGCACCGCCAAGTTCATTACCCTGAAGGTTGGATTCGACCCCGGGAATGCCGCCGACAGCCTCGGTAACAGATGTCTCGGAATTAATCTGTTCACTGCGTATAACCGGTTCTTCCGAGTCAAAAAGCTCCTCGGTCTTTTCAACCTTCGAGAAATCAAGAACAGCAGAAATCCGAACCATGGCCTTGTCTCTGCCCATGGTCTTGTCCAGCAGATCCTGTACCCGCATCTCCATCCTGTGTTCAACTTCCTGCTGAAAGGCGAGCATGTCCGCTGAAACGAGCTGCGAACTGTCTTTTTCCTTTTCTGGTTCCAGTACTATCCCGTTGGAATCAATAACCTTGACATTGTCCGGTTCCATTCCGGAAATTGAACCGGCAACGAGATGAAGAATTCCTTTAACCTGCTGCTCATCAAGCTGCCTTCCCGGCACCAGGGTTACAATGACAGAGGCCGTTGGTTTTTTCTGCTGGTTGCGAAAAACCCGTTTTTCCGGCAGGGCGAGATGTACCCTGGTTGATTCTACCGGTGCAAGGGAGGTGATGGTTCTGGCAAGTTCTCCCTGCAAGGCCCTGGTATAATTTACCTTCTGGACATAATCTGTGAGGGCAAAACTTTGTTTGTCAAAAACCTCAAAGCCTACCCCGCCGCCGCTCGGCAGCCCTTTTGCGGCGAGATCCAGGCGAGACTGGTAGATTTGCTCAGCGGGAATCCAGATATCCTTGCCGCCATTTTTCAGGGTGTAATTAATTTTCTGGTTTTTCAGCCAGGAAGCCACCTCTGAGGCATCGTTTGCCGGGAGATTGGCGTAGAGAAGTTGCTGGTTTGCATTTTTCCCCTGAAGTATAAGGATGACAAAAACGATGATGGAAACAGCCAGTACCACACCTGTCGCTATCTTTCTTGAGAGTGGCCATTCCCTGAAGATCTGGACAGGATTTTTCCTCTCAGGGGCCGCTGCTCCCTGGACTTCGGCCTTCTGGCTGATTTCTACTGTTTGTTCCTGGACTGCCATGTTTTATTCCTTGATGCAGTACGAGTCGTTTGCAAAAATAATCCTGATTCTGAAGAAAATCCTGCCTTTGTGGAGAGCTCCGGAGAGAAAATTATATCTGCATGCGCATAATTTCCTCGTATGCTGCCTGCGCCTTGTTGCGAATCTGTACCAGCATGCGTAAGGATACGTCAGCCTCTTCCACCTTGATCATAACTTCGTGAAGATGGTCTGCATCACCTGCCTGCAATTTTTCAATGGCTCTGTCACCAGCTTGCTGGGATTCATTGACAGTACTGACCATGGTGCTGAGCACATCCCGGAAGGATTCTGAACTCTTGGTAACTTCACTCCGACCGGAAGGCCGTTCCGGTTGGTCGGGTTGAAGAGGGGCCGTCGGGGAAAAGATGTTTACAGTATTCATATTTCAGCTCCGTTATTGTCCTATTTCAAGTGCTTTGAGTGCCATTCGTTTGGCCATTTTTATCGAGGTAACATTTGCCTGGTAGGAGCGAGTGGCTGACATCATATCCACCATCTCTTCGAGTACATTGATGTTAGGCATTTCCACGTATCCATCTTCTCCTGCATCGGGGTGTGATGGCTGGTATACCTTTTGTGGCGGCCTGTCATCTTCAACGATTCTGGTGACTTCAACACCTTGCAGCCTGTTTTGCAGGCTGGTGGTCAATTGTTGTTTGAAGTCTAAGGGTTTAGCCGTAAAATAGGTGGATTTCTTTTTATACGCTCCGCCTTCAGGAGTGGAGGTGGTTTCAACGTTGGCAAGATTGGAACTGATTGTGTTCAATCTCAGGGTCTGGGCCTTTAAAGCCGAGGCGCCGATTTTAAATGTATTAAAAATATCCATAAGTTACCTCCTGGAGTTACCTTCTTACTGGCCTCCGGAAATGACATATTTAAGCAGGCCCATTTTTTTCTTGAGCAGCTGGGCTGCTGTTTCGTAAAGAAGTTCGTTTTCGGAAAGGGCCAGCATCTCCTGGTCAACACGCACTCCATTGCCGTCACCAATGGGGGTTTTACTTTTTTCTATGCGGATCTTGCCGGCAACAGATTCAAAATTACTGGCTCCCAGAGGGATGTGGCCTGGATGAGAGGTTTCAAGGGGTATATCCCTGGAGCCGGAAATTGCACGGGCAAGATCTTCTTCAAAATCAAAGCGTAGAGGTGAGTATCCTGGAGTTTCTGCATTGGCAATATTCGATGATATGGTCTGCGCCTTTTCCGCCCTGAGATCAAGTACTTTCCCCAGGAGTTTCATGTTGGGGCTGAAAGGTTGTAATGGATTCATATCCGCTCCGTATTCTCTTTTCTGTATCTTCTGTATCGCAGGGCTCGCAAAAAAATGCCTAATAAATGTCTTTTAACCTGCTGTACTGCAATTCTCGTTCCGCTAACTTTTTCCATCTGGAGTTTTTACCTTTTTCGACAATTTTTTTCAGTAAGCTTAGAACTTTTTTTTCATCTCCCCTGATCCTGGCAAGTTCGGCCAGCCGGTAGAGGCTCTGTTCGTAGAAGGGGTTTTCTTCGCTGATATCCTTATAGGCCTGTTCCATAAACGAGTATTGTTTCAATTGATAAAAATTTTCTGCGAGTAAAAATTTTTCCTGTTCTGTCAGCCTGTCGGAAAGTTCAAGCGCCTGCAGGGAGGCAAGGCTCTTTTCATATTTATTGAGACGAAAGTACAGCATACTGGTCAGGCGGTAGTATTTCACTTCATCCGGCAAGGGGACAGGAAGAAGGCTTTCCGCATCCTCTAATCTCTCGTTGTATATCAGTGCGCTTATCCTGAGAAAGAGAATGTCACCAGTGTATTTTCCGTCTGGATAGTTGTAGGCGTACTGGGCTGCATAATCGTCTACCAGACTATAATTGCCGTGGTCATAGGTTGCCTGGATCATGGGGAAGTAAAAATCTTCTCTACGGTCTACCGGCATGATCTCTATGAGATAGAGGTAGAGTTTTTGTGCCTCGTCAAAAATTCCGATCTGATGAAACGCCCTTGCAATATCAACGAGAAATGTGCTGTTAATCCAGTTTTTCTGAAACAATGCCCTGTTTTTTTTGGCCAGAACCAGAGCCTTTACATATTCCCCTGTATCAACCAGTCGTTTTATCTCTTCAGGCAGCAATTCAATCAGCAGGGCCTGAGCTGATGTCTTTACATTGCCACTTCTGAAATTACGCAGAAAATCCATCAGCATATCAATGGCAAGGCTCTTACGGCCCTGGAGTGAATTTAGCAGGATAGCCTTAAAAAGGGCCTCTTCCCTGATGTTTCGCCTGCTGGCACTATCTGCAATCTGCAGGTAGTTTTTCAGGATCTCCTCCGGGTCTTCAGCCTTGGACAGGAAAAGGAGATCGTTTTTCTTGATTGCCGCAAGATAGCCGCCCTCTGTGTTTTCAAAGGCCGTTTCCGTCAGGGCAAAGGCATCAATCATTCGTTCGCCGGGAGTAAACTTGAGCCTCGCCATGTTTGCCCTGTATGAGATGAGGCTTAAGGGCTCGCGTTCCTTTACAAGGGTCGTCAGAAAATTGTAACTTTTGGCGGCATCCCTGAATTTTTTTTGTTCATAGAGCGTAGCGCAATAGCCATTAAAGGAGTATGGCTGCTGGCGCAAGATTTTCGAATCCGCCAGGAGGTTGTATGAGGCATACGCCTTGACCGGGCGTTCAATGGAATACCAGTAATCGGCCTGCCTGATAATTACCCTGTTTTTAACGTCCGGGGGGAGACCTATGGAATCGTTGAGCAGCAGTTTGTTCATGCGGGGATACATTTTTCCCGAAAGGGCTGTTTCGATACGGGATAATAAAAAAAATGGAGCAATAGCCAGATAATCTGGTATTTCCGGCTCCAGTTTTCTCAGGTTGAAGTCAGCAAGTAAAGGATCCTGATGTCTGGCCTGAAGCAGTACCAGCATATATTGTGCGTACACGCTGAGTAGCTCCTTACTGAATTTTTCTTCAAGGAGATAAAGCTGTTTAAAGGCACCCTCAAAATCGCCGCTTCGCACCAGGGTCTCACCATAGGTAAGCGCAAGTAATTTTTGATGCCCAAGGTCTGTTGTTTGGCCGATGGCATCCAGTAACAGAGTGTTCAGCTGGTCCCACAACCCCTGACTTGCCAGATCCTTCATTTCTTCAGTGAAGAGCTCTCTGTTTTTGTCAAGTTCGGGAGGAAGCAGGGCTACAATGGGAAACCCGGGAACAGAAAAGACCACAGGAACCTCAATGCGTACCGGGCTTTCATATTCGGAGTAAAATGATAACCAGTTCCGGGTGTAGGGGCTTGCTATATAGGGATTATTGAAGTTAACCGTCTGCCGGTCGACAACGGTGAGCCCTTTCAGCCTTTTGGCCAGATCCTTGTATGATTTGCTGTATTCGTTTCCCAGCAGAACATCGAAAACTATCGTCGAGCGACCGCTCGGAGTAACCTTGAAGGTCTGCGGCTGATAGCGAAAGAAAAAAGAGAGGATAAGTTTATCATCGATCTCTTTTGTCAATATTTTGACTACATCGTTATCTTCTGCAACCAACTGCAGGTCTTTTGTTTTGGAGCTGCTGTAAAAGACAATGTCGACACGTTTTTTGTCTGCGTTGGTCGAAAAGCGTGGAGGGGTGTCAAATTCAAGATAGAACTGGATTGTATCTCTGGCTTTTGCTCTGGAGATCTTCAGGAGTTCCCCTGCACAGGCCGAACCTGCGTAAAGAATTGCTGTAACCAGTGTGATTAATGTTCCTGTTTTCATATGTGGGGATATGCAATTTTTTTGCCAGGCCAATATATGCTCAGAATATATTGGCCCAGACAGGAAATACTGTCGGATAACTTGAATTGCTTCCTTGATTTTTTTGGGCACGAAGGAAGAATTACCATTTTATTCCTGCAAATGTTGACTTTTTGAATTGCCTTAAAGATAATGCTTATTATTACCGTAGAAGTGGAGTTGTTATACAATAATTTACCAGTACAGTCGGAGCCCCGAACTCCTGTGAAACTCAGTTCAGGGGATGTTCAGCTGGCTGGTCAGCTTAAAAACAGAGGAGAGAGGAATGGGTAAGAGTGTATTGCTGGTTGATGATTCAAGCACCATGAGAAAGATCATTGGCCGCTCTTTGAGACAGGCCGGGCTTGAGTTTGATAATATTTATGAAGCTTCTGACGGTCTTGAGGCTCTTGAGGTTCTTGAAGCGAAGCAGGTGGATATTGTTCTTAGTGACATCAATATGCCAAATCTTGACGGTATCTCATTTCTCAGGGAAAAAGCCAGCCGTGATGCGATAAGGGAAATCCCGGTATTAATGATTTCCACCGAAACCGGGGATGACATTATTGGTGAAGCGAAGTCTCTGGGGGCTGTTGGCGCAATAAAAAAACCATTTACACCGGATAAGGTAAACGAAGTTCTTGGTCCGCTTCTCTAGCCCGGATTTCTTTTGGGCAAAGTTTTTTCGCAAGCCAAGGCACAAGGCGTTTCGTTGTGGTGAAACTACACGGAGCGCCTTGTAACGAAGGCTTGTGAAAAACAGACTGTCTTTTAAGGGATTTTGATATGTAAAATAATATCATGCAATTAAATATAAAGCAAAAAAACTCAAGAGAAATCGGGGCTAGACGACAGGTCAGGGGAGAGTGACGTGGAAATTGCAGAAAAAATTGCTGAATCGGCTTTAGAAATTTTTTCCACAATGGTCCTGATGGACATCCGGCAGACGGGTGACCTGGTGAGGGAGCACATTACCTTGAAGAACAGTATCTCTGGTGTTATTGGACTGGCCGGCATCCGCAAGGGTGTGCTTGCTATCCATACGCCTGAGGCCGTAGCCCTTGCGATCACTTCCAGTTTTCTTGGAATGGAAGTTACCGGGTTGAATGTTGATGTCGAAGATGCTGTTGGTGAAGTGGCCAATATGCTTGGCGGTAATATAAAAATGTTCCTCACTGACAAGGGCAGGGATATTGACCTTTCCCTGCCTTCCATTGTGAAGGGGGAAGCCTATGAATTTCAGCCAGGTGGTGAGGTGGAAAGGGTTGTCGTACCGTTTACCTGTGGAGCTGGAGAGTTTTTTATCGAAATTCAGTTGGAAAAGTAGTCGATAACGCCCGGCATTTGATTTTTTTGAAGAGGGGTTTGTCGTTTTTAGAGGCGGCATCAGTACAACTGATGCTGCCTTTTCACGATTTTATGCAGGAGATTATTGAAAATGACTGGACAGCTTGATATTGGTCAGGAGATTGTTGACGGGGTTAGAGACATCTTTTCTACAATGCTGATGATGGAGGTAGTAAACGAAGATGTTGTTTATGATGCCCCGGTTGAAATAGCATCTAATATAACCAGTATGATTGGACTTGGCGACACTATCAAGGGAGTTTTGGCTGTTCATTGTCCCAGGATTGTGGCTACATCCATTACTGGAGGATTTCTTGGGATGGAGGTGGAGGAGCTTGACGATGATGTCCGGGATGCCATTGGGGAAATTGCAAATATGATCGCTGGCAACCTCAAGGTGAGCTATGCCAGGGTGGGCAGTAATATTGAATTGGCTATACCGACATCAATCGTCGGTGATTCCTTTGAGATGTCTGGCATGGCAAATGCTAAAAGAATTATTGTACCACTAAAGATTGAAAGTGGTATGTTCTGGGTAGAGTTGATGTACATTGAGAGCTGAGTAACATTGCGGTTTTTTCTGGAACGGGTCCTGTTTGTTCAAAAAAATCAGGTGCAAGGGAACAGGCCTGTTTCTGAAGGGAAACTGCCAGAGCTGGATGTTTTATCGTAAAATCATTCCTCCACCTTGCCGATACAGTGAATGGTGAGAGACAGATTGTAAGTGTAACCCTTCCCAAAGGCAGCAGATATGGGTGAAGAAAAAAGAATAAAAAAAATCCTTAAGGCGATCAGGGAGAGGGTGCAGGAAGAGGTAAAAATGCTTCTTGGCACTGACTTCACCATATCTGGTTTTGAAACGGCACTCCTTTCAAAGGAAGATATTTTTGACGAATTTGCCGGTAAACAGATTTGCGCTCGCATGGACATCCTGGCCGAAGAAAAAAAGGCCAGGGGATGCCTCCTGATTGGTATAAGGGATGCCATCAGGCTTGGTGGTACGCTTATTATGCTGCCCGATTCTGAGCTGGAAGAATTTGTCGGCAGGGAGGATTACAGTGAGGAAATAGAAGATTCCTATGGTGAGATCGCCAACATTATTGCAGGATCGTTCACCAAGGATTTTGAAGAGATGCACCCCAAGGCATATCGCTTTGTCCGCAAGGAACAGGAAATTCTCCTGCCAGTAAAGGTTGAAACTGAGTCTGATGATCCCGTTCCGGATGCTGTCTATTATCAGGTCGTCCTTACCATGACGCTGGAAGGGAATGAGCTTGGCAGTCTGGTGATGCTCATGCCGGGGGATTTCTTTGGACTTGGTACTGCCGGTGCTGAAGCCCCGAAAGCCGAACCTGTAGTTGACGAATCCGTTGAGGCCCGTGTCGGCAGGGAACAACCTGAAATTGATGGAGTGTTTACTCCTGAAGCTGAAGTACCTGTAATTGAAGATAGTGCATCCCCGGACTCTGAGAAGCCTCAAAAAATTGATGTAAAAAAACATAGGGCCCGGATTGATAAACTGTTCGCTATTTGCCGCGAGAAAATGGAAGGGGAAGTGACCGCGCTTCTCGGTATTGATGTCAAACTTTCCGGAATGGAAAACAGGGTCATCAGCAAGGAAGAATTCCTTGAAGAGCAGGTTAGCGGTAAACAGGTTTTTGCCAATATGGAGGTTGCCGGTGATCTCGAAGGGATGAGCTATTTTTCTGTGGACATTAAGGATGCCATCAGAATTGGCGGTCTACTTATCATGCTGCCTTCATCCGAGCTGGAAAATGCGGTGGCAAATGATGACTTTAGCGATGATACCAGGGATGCCTACAGTGAGATCGCAAATGTCGTTGCCGGGGTGTATACCGGGATTTTTGAAGAGCAATATTCAAAAAAATTGCGTTTTATCAGGAGGGAGGTCTGCGATGTTTTTCCCTTTAAGGTAGATATTGATTCAGACGATCCCATGCCCAGCCAGAAATATTATCTTAATTCCCTGAAGCTGGAGATTAATGGAAACGCCTGCAGCCGGGTAAATTTTCTTGTTCCACTTGATATTTTTGATCTCCAGGGACTTGATTCGCCGGTCGATAGTCATGATGATGACGCCGGTGATGATTACGATGCTGGTTTTTCTTCTTCTGCAGATGCACTTTCCGGGGATGCGCCTGACATCCTGCTTATTGGCGATGATGAGCTTGAGGCAGGCAAGATCAAAACGAGTCTGGAGAGGAGGGAATACAGTGTGAAATTCCTTTCTTTCAAGGATAATATTCAAAATTATCTTTCTGGAGATTTGAAGGCTGTTTACCTGGTGATGCGGGATGTCAATGAACTGGCTTTTGGTACCGCGATTAAGGTGAGCAGCAGCTATTCGCTGCCAATTGTTGCAGCGGGGCCTGGCTGGACGAGATCCATGGTAATCAGGGCCGTCAAGTATGGAGTTTCGGATATTTTGCTCACTCCTGCAAGTGAGGAGGCAATTGAAGTTAATGTGAATAATAATGTGTTAAGGAAGGCTGCGTAAACTGTACCCAGCCCGGATTTTTCATGGGCATTTTGTTTGATTTGAAAAAAAACAGATAAAAACAGATAAAAACAGATGTATGTTATGTCTGTAAGCAGCCTCAAATTTCGACAAAATGTTGACCAGAGCTGATGAGAAATCCGGGCTAGTTTTTCTGTTTCTCCCACAGACCGTCGATTTCTTTCTTTTTTATTTTTTCCAGAAGGGTTGTCCGTTTAAGATTAAGCAGTTTTGCCGCTTCTTTCTTGTTTCCCGATGTTTGCTGTAATGCCTTGAGAATCAGTTGTGTTTCAAAATCATTAATAAGCTCGTTAAAGTCCACTGGCTTACTGGTGGAAAAATAGTTATCCACCGAGAGATGGGAGGGGGTGCTTTCAGCCTGATTTTTTGCGGAGTCCTTATCTTCCACAACCAGATCGGGAGTAAAGCGGTAGTCTTCAGGGATTTCAATGTCTTGAAATTTTTCAGGAAGATCAGCCAGCTCTACATGTTGTCCACTGTAGAGTATGGACATGTGCTGGATAAGATTTTCCAGCTCCCTGACATTACCCCGCCAGTCGTAGTGAATGACGGCAGCAATGGCTTCATTGGAAAAGGTGAACTTCTCGCGGCCTCTTTTGCTCGCATATTTCTCAAGGAAAGTATTGATAAGATGGGGAATATCCTCTGTTCTTTCCCGAAGGGCGGGAATAGTAAGCGGGATAACGCTGAGACGATAGTATAAATCTTCCCTGAATGTCCCTTCCTGAACCATTTTTTCCAGATCGCAGTGGGTTGCAGCCAGGATTCTTGTATTTATCGGGATAGATTTAAATGCTCCCACCGGTTCAAACTCTTTTTCCTGGATAACTCGCAGCAGTTTGGCCTGGAGGGATGATTTCATGTCTCCGATTTCGTCAAGAAACAGGGTGCCCTTGTCTGCGTACTGGATTCTGCCCGGCTTGTTGCCTGTCGCTCCGGTAAAGGCGCCCTTGGTATAGCCAAAGAGTTCACTCTCCAGAAGATCATCAGGAATTGCGGCACAGTTTACGGGAACAAAGTTATTTTTTGCCCTGTTGCTTTGGGCGTGTATAGCTTTTGCAACCATTTCCTTACCTGTTCCTGATTCGCCGCGTATAAGTACTGTGGCCTGGTCATCTTCTGCAACCCTTTCAATCAGATTAAAAAGTTTTCTCATTAACCTGGAGCAGCCAATCATACCATGAAAAGGGGCCATTGCCGTCCGGGGTAACTCTGCTGTCTTGTCTTTTCTTTCGGGCAAATTTTCATAAACCCGCTTCAGGGAAACTGTTGTTTCGGTTGGATCCAGTGGCTTGTGGAGGAAGTAAAAAAGATCAAGCCCCAGAACATCCTTGATTAATTGAGGTTCTCCCTGGGGAAGGATGGGAAGAATGGCCAGTTCCGGGTTATCGGTTTTCAGGTGTTTGGCAAATGACGTAAAACTGTCATAAGAGTCAAATTCAAAATCGGTATCAACTACCAGGATATGCGGATTATTTTCCTGAATTGACTGCGTAAGCCCAGTGCCGTTCAGCACATAGTGAAAATTTGCCGTAAAATTCAGGTTAAGATTCTGATTGAAGATGTCCTGTCCCTGTGGGTTATTAAAGGCGACAACTATCTGGATTGGTGATGACATGGGTATGCAGCTGCTTTTTTTTGGGGGCGAAATGTACAATTGCCTTTACATTAAATCCGCGAGTTTACTTGTTGTTCGTCTCATGTTCAGGCTCAGGAGGCGGGCAATTTTCTGCATGACCTTTATGCCCAGTGCCGGATATTTTTCGGCAAGAATACTAAAGCCCTTGTCTGTCAGGGTTACCATGGTTGTGGGCTGTCTGGCGATAACTGTTGCTGATCGTGGATAACGATCAATAAGGCCCATTTCCCCGACAGTGCTCCCCTTTGTTAAACGGGCCAGAGGTATATTTTTGCCGGTATCCGACATCTTCTGTACTTCCAGAAGCCCGGAAACAATAAAAACCATAAAATTACCCTGGTCTCCCTCGTTAAAGAGGTAGACATCCTGCTCTATATGGAGAAAACTCATATACTTTGACAGTATGGCAATCTCATCAACATTAAATGAGGAAAAGATTGGTAAACTGATGAGAAATGATCGGGTTTCCTCTTCTGTTGGACTGGTTTCCTGTTGGTCCATAAACGGTGTCTCTGTGGTATTTTTTTAGTTTTCTGGTGGATGAAAAACGAATTACCATCAACAGTCCTAATTTATCACATAAAAAAGAAGTAAAAACAATACTCTTTTCGTGTTAATAGAGAGAAGTGTCAAAATTTTAACTTGAAAGATGGCGAGGTCGTGTTTTATGAAGGGGATAATTCTGGTTTTGAGGTCTGTTGTCCTCGCGGCGGGGTGTTTGTGTTGTCTCCTGGCAGCAGATGTTACCGGAAATGATTTCCAGGCAAGGGTTGTCAGGATTATTGATGGAGACTCCATGGTGGTCAGGTACAGTAACGGATTCAGGGAAATTCGTTTATACGGCATTGATTGTCCCGAGTACGACCAGCCCTATAGCAGGAAAGCGAAACAATTTATGAAAAAACATCTGCAAAGACAGCAGGTAAATATTACGATAATTGACCGGGACAAATACGGGCGTGACATTGCCATGGTTGAAAAAGATGGCATCAATTACAACGGTTTACTTGTACAGAAAGGGCTTGCCTGGGTTTATCCAAGATATTGTCACAAAAAAATATGCCGTGACTGGGCAAGGTATGAGGTTTCTGCTCGACGGCAGGAGATAAATCTCTGGAAAAGCAAAAAGGCAGTTTCTCCCTGGGTATGGAAACACCGGAAATAGCTCTATGATGTTTTCGGTCTGTTTTCTGTTGGCACTTTTATTCTATTCTTTTATGGTGGACTATCAGCAGGGTGTGACGCATCTATCGAAATTACAACAAAAAACAGGTTAGCTATGAATAATATGAATAAATGTGTATTGTTTCTGTCATCTCTGATTGTGTTTTTCTCCATGCCTGGAGCAATTTCCTTTGCCCGACCTGGTGTCACTGCAAAAGAAAATTTGCAGACATTATTGAAAACCAGATCGTGTCGGGGATGTTATCTTGCCGAAATTAATTTTAACCGAATGGATCTCAGTGGTGTCGATCTGGAGAATGCGGATCTTTCGCGGGCCACATTTAATCTGGCAAATCTTTCCGGGGCCAATTTGCAAAACGCCAGGTGTAACGGGACTGTTTTTGGCGGCACGGATCTTGGGGAGAGCGATCTTCGTGGAGCAGACTTGAGAGGTGCTTCCCTGAATACTGCATATCTTGGTGGAGCGCAAATGACAGGAGAGATTCTGACAACAAGAACATATAATGATATTGTTGAAGTTGAATGGGAAATATACAGCGAAGATTCTGTCAAACCCAAAGAAGCACCTGAGACAGCAGGTGTTACAACTGCTGACCCAGAAGGTCATACAGAAACCCCGCCAACGAAACCCGTAATCAGGAAAAGGCCTGTTACAGATGCCGGGAGCATTGGAAATACGGGGGACATGGTTCCTGGCGTTACAACTCCAGCCACTCCAAGGGCAAAAACTGCCCGTCCTGTAGGTAATGTGGTTATTGCAGTTCCTGAAAAGGATGCTGTTGACCAGAGGGCTAAGGGGGCAGAAAGAGCCCGACAGGCTGCCCCTGCAAGCGGGCTTGCAGGAAAAAGTGTGCCTGTTGTCGCTGCTGTTGTTGCTCCTGCTGTGAAAAAGATAAAGAAATCCGGGGAAATTATTGAGAAAATTACAAACGGGACCACTGTTTCAGGGAAGGTAAATGAGCAGCGCATGAAAGAAAAGGCTCTGGCTCGACTACTTGAGAAAAACAGATGTTATGAGTGTGATCTTGCCGGAGTGGATCTCTCTGGAGAAGACCTGGAGGAGGTTGATCTGGAAAAGGCAAATCTTGCCCGGGCAAATCTGGAAGAAGCGGATCTCGAAGATGGAAACCTGAAAGGCGCAGATCTTAGAGATGCTGTACTGAGAAAATGCGATCTTCGGGGAACTGATTTTTACAAGGCTGACTTGCGCGGTGCTGATTTGACAGGAGCAAAACTGGACGGCGCGATGTTTGACGGTGCCCGTCTGGATGGTGTGATTGGTATTGATTCAGCGGTAATGTCCAATTAATGCCTGTTCGTGGAGAGTTATGGATGGATCCTGCAGAGGGGCCGATGTCTTTTCTGAATCATTGGCCCTTCTTTTTTATATTCTGCTCAAAGCAGATTACCGCTTTTGGTAGAAAACATACTGCAGATGTCTTTTGGGGAGAAATCTTGGGCAAACTCCGGTAAGGGATTCTGTTGAACCAATAATGAGGTAACCGTCGTCGGCAAGGCTGTCAGCAAGTTTAGCAAAGAGTCTCTTTCGATCCGCAGGGGTAAAGTAGATGGCGACATTGCGGCAGAAGATAATGTCGAATTTGCCAAGGGCTGTGAAAGGCTGTAACAAATTCTGCTTCCTGAAGGTAACCATGGCCCGGAGCTCATCTTTAATTTTCCAGGAATCACCCTCAAGGGTAAAATATTTTTGTAAATATTTTTTGTCCAGCCCCCTTTCAATTTCAAACTTGTTGTATTTCCCGTAGCTGGCCTGGGAAATTGCCGCATCGGAAATGTCAGTACCGAGGAGCCTGAACGTAAACTGGGGGTCATTTTTTAACAGTTCCTTGATAACTATACAGATCGAATAGAGTTCCTGTCCTGTAGATGCTGCGGCGCTCCAGATATTTATCCGGGTTTTGGTTCGGCCCTGGGCTGAACGGGTATCAATGAGTTCCGGCAGGAGCTTGTGACGTAAAAGTTCAAAAGGGCCCTTGTCCCTGAAAAAAAGAGTCTCATTGGTGGTAATGGCGTCGATAATACTCCTCTCCAGCCGTTTTCCTAGTTCATTTCTTGCCTTGTGGCAAAGCTCCTGGTAGGAGGAACAGCCATTAGCTTCCGCCAGGGAATGAAGCCGTGTTTCAAAAAGATAGGTTTTTGTCCGATCAATATATATCCCTGTAAGCGATTGAATATATTGAGAAACAAGCTGAATTTCTGAAGGGGTAATCCTGATCATAAATGTGTTTGGCTTGGAGAGTCAGGCGAAAAGCATGGTTTATGGAAAATTATTATTGAATACTCACGAATGCAGGTATACTTTTTCAAAAGTCTCGTCAAGTCCGGGTTACGGATTTTGTTATTTCATCAGCTATCCTGTCCAGGGGAAGTATTATGTCAAGGTAGCCCAGAGCTGCAGGAGCCTTGGGCATTCCATATACGACGCAACTTCGCTCGTCCTGGCCTATGGTGTACGCAGCCTTTTCCTTTAGTATGCCCAGTCCCTTGGTGCCATCCGAGCCCATGCCGGTCATGATAACGGCTGTGGTTCTGCCTACGTAGTAATCTCCAACGGATCTGAAGAGATAATCCACTGATGGTTTACAGGAATTTTCCGGGGGATCGTCGGTAATTCTGATTCGCCTGTTTCGGCCATCTGTGTCGGCGATCAGCTTCATTTGCTTGCCGCCAGGTGCAATATATACTGTGTTCGCAAGAAGAATTTCTCCATTTTCGGCTTCTTTTACCGTGAGGGCACATTTCTTGTCAAGGCTGTCTGCCAGGGATTTGGTGAAAACCGGCGGCATATGCTGGACGATAAGTACCGGAACTCCAAGATTGCCCGGGAGTTTGGGCAGCATGTGGTTGAGTGCATTTGGGCCTCCTGTGGAGATTCCTATGGTAACAATTTCGGATTTACCTCTTCGCACCGCCAGTTTTCCCGTCGATTGATGGGAAACAGGGCGTAAGGGCTGCGGTCTTTGGGTGTAACCGGCACGCAGGGTATTTCTACCAGGTACCGGCTTTCCTGCAAGCGGTCTGCTGACCGGCTTGCTGTGGGCGTACGCCTTTAACATCGGGCCCAGGGCATTTTTTATTTCTCTTTTACTCTCGGACTGGGTTGTTGACTGAGGTTTCAGAATAAAATCAAAAGCGCCAAGTTCCAGAGCTTTCATGGTCATCGTGCTGCCTTCTGCTGTCAAGGTAGAAAGCATAATCGCGCCGATTTGCGGATGATGTTTCTGGAGATGGGCGAGCACTTCAAGACCGTTCATCTCAGGCATTTCAATATCAAGTGTGAGTATATCCGGTTGTAGTGCCTTGATTTTTGACAAGGCAATTTTACCGTTATGGGCAACTCCTGCGAGTTCCACACCGGGTAATTCCGCGATAATATCTGAAACAGCTTTCCTGTAAACAATGGTATCGTCGACAACCAATACCCTTAAACTATTACGTCCTGACATGTATTCTAATTAATCCTCAATACTCAAAACACGTTCAACATCAAGAATTCCAATGAGATTGCTGTCTGTTTTAAACACTCCTGTAAAGTAGTCCCCCTGGATTCCACTCATGTTTGCCGGAGCAGCTTCTCTTTTTTCCATGTCAGCAGAAACAACATCACTGATTTTTCGAACAAGCAGTCCAACGTGTCCGCCTGCGGAGTTCACTATAATGTTTCTTGGATCCCGGGAAATATCAGTTTCTCCCAGTCCCAGTTTTTTCCCGAGATCAATGATTGTGACAATCTGTCCCCTGAGATTGAGAATTCCAAGAACATAATCCGGTGCTTGAGGAACCTTGGTCATCTGCATAAGCTTATTGATTTCCTGGACTTTTAATATATCCATCCCGCACAGGGCATCACCAACATAAAATGTTGCCAGTTCGACAATATTCTTGCTGTCACCCGCTACTGTAATATCACTCATCGTTATTCCGTATTTATGAGAAGTTTATCATTATGGCACGGCGGTAGGCATGGCCATAATATCAATGCTGCCTCTTGATGTAGTCATGTACAGAAACCATCAACCGTTCTTTATCCAGTTTGATATGGTACTCATTAACTCCGACGGTTTTCCCGGTTGCAATATCCTCAGCAGATGCCAGGGTTGTCAGCGCAATAATTGGAAGGCTGGAAAAACGGGGGTCTCTTCTTATCTGGGCGGTTAACTCGAAACCATTCATATTGGGCATTTCAATATCCGTAACAAGAAGCGAGATTTCATCACCCCGTTCTTCCAGCACATTCCAGGCTTCCAGACCGTCCTCTGATTCAATAACATTGTAACCAACCTCTGTCATATAACCCTTTACCTGGTTCCTGAAAAATTTGGAATCTTCCGCTATCAGGATATTAGGCGGCTGGCTTTCTTCAGGCGCGTCCTTGACAGTATATTTTTCCTGCTCTTCAAACCATTGTGGAAAAAGATGCTGCACCATTTCAAAGACATTTACCAGCATGGTGGTCTGCCCCTCAATGATAATTGACCCCATGATACCAGGCTGGGTGAGGGTTTGATCATCAATATCTGCAGTAACTTCAAGGGCATCAATAGGGCCGGTTGCAAGCAGGCCGATTGATTTTTTGGCTATGTTGAACACAATGACAAGAAGGTTCTCATGATCAGCAAGAGGTTGAACCATGGCAACATCCTCAACGCAAATAAGACTAAGGCTGCCACCACGATATTTCATGACCCGCTTGCCTCCAAGATCCTCAATATCAGAACGCTTGATTTTCTCAATACGTTCCACTTGATTGAGCGGTACACCGAAATGCTCGGTCTCGGAGTTCTTGAATATGAGCAGGGACTGTTTATCTTTCTTGGCCTTGATTGCATCTTCAGCGGCTTTCCTGACCTCGGCAGCCCTGTCGGAACCGTCTATGGAGGTGAGCTGGGCCATACGTGCGAGGTTGTTTACATCAAGAATCAGGGCAATACGGCCATCACCCATAATGGTTGCTCCGGCATACCCCTTACACTGTTGCAGATGGCGTCCAAGGGGCTTGATTACAATTTCCTCGGAATCCTGAAGCCTGTCAACAATCAGACCGTATTTCATGGAGCCGGTAGAGACAACGACAATATTCAGCGCACTGGAAGCGGAATAACGTCTGTCCACAACGGATCGTGGTCTGCCCTGTGTATCCCTGAAGGAGTCGCCTGAATCGTTTCGTCCACCAAACATTGGGGAGTCCTTGCTTCTGCGGTCGGCAATATGGACGCGACGGTCTTCCTTCAGCTCGTCGGTAAGCGGATCGTAATAGGTTCTGTCAACGCCGATCACATCCGATAAACGGATAAGTGGCAGCAGGGTTCCACGCAGGCGAACCACCTCTGCATCGCCAACACGCTCAACCCTTTCCTTGACCTGATTTGCAGGAATCCTCAACAGCTCTTCAAGGTTAACCTGCGGGATTGCGTAGCGTTCCCCGCCAGTTTCAATAATCTGACAGGGTATAATTGCCAGAGTTAATGGTAACTTGATGGAGATGGTTGTTCCTGCACCTTTCTCGGAGATGATGTCAACATTACCTCCAAGCTGATCGAGATTTGTTTTAACCACGTCCATTCCAACCCCGCGTCCTGAAACGTCGGTAACTGCGGCCGCAGTTGAAAAACCAGGGAGGAATATCAGATTAACCTTTTCCTTGTCAGACATTGCCTGGGCCTGTTCTATAGTGATCAGCCCCTTGTTTACAGCACTTGCTGCCAAGGCTTCACCGTCCAGTCCCTTGCCGTCATCACAGATTTCAACAACAACCTGTCCCGCTTCGTGGTACGCTTTAAGGATTACAAGCCCTCGTTCAGACTTGCCTTTTCTCTTACGATCTGCGGGGAGCTCAATACCATGATCGACAGAATTACGAACCAGATGGGTGAGAGGATCGTTGATTGCCTCTATAATGGTCTTGTCAAGTTCAACATCCTTGCCAACAATGGTCAGGTCAATTGTCTTGTTGAGCTTTTTCGCAAGATCCCTGACAACGCGGGGAAACTTGTTAAAAACGTTACCAATTGGCTGCATTCTGGTAAGCATGATAGCTTCCTGCAGTTCCGAGGTAATGAGATCAATTCTCTGTCCTACCGCTTCAGCATTTCTCAAATCATCCGAGCCTATGGTCTGGAGCAGCTGATTTCTGCTGAGAACCAGTTCTCCGGCGAGGTTCATTAATGAATCCAGCAGACTGACATGAACCCTGAGTGATGTCTCTGCTTTCGGAGAGGATTGTTTTGCCTGCGATCCAGGGCCTGCTCCGGGAACTGTCTGCGGTGCCGTAGCAGTGACAGGAGGCGTGAATTCCTGCATCTCGGGATCTCCTGTGTGGGGAGAGGCGGGTACTGTTTCCGGCCTGACCTGTCCCTGGTTTTGCTCAAGGGCTGCAGGTGCAGCCCCCCTGATGGTATTTTCAGCAGGTGGTACAGACGTGGGGACTGCGGCTGCAGAAACAGGTTCAGGCGCCGCAGGTGTGGCCTCTTCTGGTTTACTTTCGACGGCAGGCTGGGCAAAACTGCCGTCCGCAATTGCATTAAGGGGGGTAACACAGGAAGAAATATCCACATCGTTGGAATTGTGCACATCCTCAATCATGGATTGCAGCTGGTCCGAGGCTATCAGCAGAACATTAATAATTTCCGGCGCAGGAATTATGTTCTTGCTCCTGATCAGACCAAGTACATTTTCCGTTGCATGGGATAATTCCTGGATAGCGGTAAGTCCCATAAAGCCGGCACCGCCCTTGATAGAGTGTGCCGCACGAAACACCTTGTTAACCAGATCCTCATCAATGTCAGCACCTGCTTCTTCAATCGCCAGCAGGTCGTTTTCTATGTCTGCAAGATGCTCAAGAGATTCTTCTATAAATCCTTGCAGTATTTCATCATCTTCTATTTCCATAATATTCGCTCCATGCCTTAAGAGTGACTGCTCTCCTGCAGGATATACATAACCCGAAAAAAGTCAGAGAGGCCTGTGCCTGAATGTTCTCAATACGTTCCTGATTATTTAAGGTTATACATATCAACCTCGCTATGTACAGATTTTTTTTTCAGGAAAACAAAAACAGTACTCAACAATTAAACGACTAAATCATTAAAAGTGCAAGAGGATGTAGCGTATTCCCGTGGAAATACGCCAGTAAAACTATATGTTTCAGGGAGCTTAACGAGCAGTTTCCGGGTTGATTTCCAGCAGCTCTATTTCGTAGGTGAGATGATGTCCGGCGAGGGGATGGTTATAGTCAACAGTCACCCTGGCATCTTCAACGGACATAACAGTCGCGGGAACCTGTTGTTCCTTTCCGTCTTTTTCCACTTTCAGGGAGAGAATCATTCCGGGTAATGGTTTAACGGAATTAACCATTTCCTGGCTTTCAATGGTCTGCAGGAGTTCTTTCTGGCGGGGGCCAAAGCCTTCGTCCGGGGATACGCGTACCTTTCGTGTTTCCCCAATCTGCATTTTGGTAACAACTTCCTCGACTGTCGGAGGAAGCTGGCTGTTGCCTATTTGCAGTTGCAGCGGCTGATTGTTTTCGGTTTGATAGAAAAGTTCTCCGTTATCAAGTTTTCCTGTGCAGGAAATAACTACCGTATCATGTTTTTTGGGGGTAGTCACATTATTCTCCTTTGCAATTATATAGTGTTTGGTGGTGTTTCGTATAAAAAATAGTTATTTTTGTCCTCTTTGCGCCATACTATACGTGAAGTTGAATTTAATGCAAGCAGGTCCATTGGCTGAAACCGGAATCATAAATCTATGCGTTGCAGATGTTTGTGATTTATCAACAGAACTGTCCAGAGAGGGAACGTATCTGCAAGGGACAGGGGCAATTGTGAATTTTCATTGCTGTTTTTCCGCATATCCTTGACAAAATTCAATCAGCATTCTAGTCTGGGCTTCCTTTTCTTTTGGCTGGTAGGGCTTTATTGCCTTCTATCAAAATAAGAACACATTCGATATTATACCTTTTTGTGAACCATGATTGAACTGAATTTTGCAAAATCAACGGATGGATTGATCCCGGCTATTGTTCAGGACTACAAGACAAATGAAGTTCTCATGCTGGCCTATATTAATAGGGAGGCTTGGGAGGAAACCCTGAAAACGGGTAAGGCACATTACTGGAGCAGATCCCGGCAAAAATTATGGCTCAAGGGAGAGAGTTCCGGACATGTGCAGATGATTCATGAAATACTGGTTGATTGTGATGATGACACTGTTGTGTACAAGGTTGAGCAAATTGGAGGCGCTGCTTGTCATACTGGGTACAGCACATGTTTTTTTCGAAAGGTTGAAGGGGAGAGGCTTGTTGTAGAGGGGAAAAAGATATTTGACCCGGAGAAAGTATACAAAAACAGGATATAATAGGGAGTTATACAATGAATCAGCTGAAACTGGGTCTGCCGAAAGGAAGTCTGGAGAAGGCAACAATTGAATTGTTTGAGAAAGCAGGGTGGAAGATTAAACCTGCTGCCAGAAACTATTTCCCCAAAATTGACGATGAGGAGCTGGATTGTTCTATCTGCCGCCCCCAGGAGATGTCCCGCTATGTTGAAAGTGGTATGCTTGATGCGGGAATTACCGGGATGGATTGGACTCTTGAAAATATGTCCGATACTGTTCTCGTTTGCGATCTGGTGTACTCCAAGGTAAGCAAGCGGCCTACCCGGTGGGTTATTGCTGTTGCTGGA
>PDWI01001195.1_pt1 | contig 41624 bp, 35 predicted proteins | sample 1430891 | NCBI WGS metagenome assembly PDWI01 (sample SAMN01162508, study PRJNA174530) | Oral metagenome, whole genome shotgun sequencing project. | biome: Marine environment; feature: Marine mammal; material: Swab sample of the gingival sulcus; isolation source: swab sample of gingival sulcus... | reverse complement strand
GTTATAATTGAAGGGTAGGAGTTGACCCAATATCTGTAACTTGCAATAGATGATACAAAAAAGGACCTAATAACAGATCTTGTATTAAAGATAGTAGTAACAATATGAGTTTATATATCTGAACTTCTTTAAATACCTTAACAGGAGCTATCGAAGTTGAGACTTGAGAATTCTTTGTACTAAAATGATTAAACATGGAAAGAAATAATATGCAAATATGTATTAATGGAAATTGTGCAAATATAAAGAAATGAAATGAAGATAATTTTTGATTTTGGAGTTACTGAGAAAACTCATGGTTATTTTATAACAAATGATTAACAAGTAATCCTCAAGTTAATAAACTATGAATTCTAAAAATTAAGATGAGAAATAAAGTAACAAGAAAAGAATCAAATAATGTTTACCTAAATTTCAAAAATACACTTACTAAATAAAAAATGTTTAGACCAAGGTCTAAGCATTTTTTACTGGATAAAGATATTCTATTTTTTTTATTTCCCAAGCACTATCTTGAGACTTTAATAATTTTAATACTCAATCAAAATGCATTAATCAATAAGTAATAATTATTTTTTTATATCTTGAATCTTCTATAGCCTTTACAATAACCTCATTTCTTTTATCCAAAAGCACATCAAAAAGATCTTCATTAGCTAATTTATTTGTAACAAATTCTCTAAAACTATCATTTTTTATAATAAAATTAATTATTGATTGGTTAATATAAACCAGTATTTTTAATTCTTTTTCATTTAATTGAGAAAGTACTTTTGTAACTTCAGATGATATATCAACAAGTTCTTTTTTATCATTTTTTATATTTCAAAAATTATCAATACTTTCATTAGTATTTTCATAGTAATGAATTATCTCATCAATACTTAAATCTATATTAAAATCTAAATTATTAACCAATAATAAAAAGTCGGAATTTTTTTGATTAACAAGTCAATATAATTTAGATAAGCTCTCATATAAATTTTTTTCAAACTTTACTCAAATAGCATTATTAAATTTATCTAAACTTTCTTTACTTCAAGGTTTTACTCATTCAAAAAATAAAACATATCAATCTTTTTTACTTTTTATAATATTTTTTTTCACATTATCATAAAAATCTTGAGTTCAAATATGACTCATTCAATGAAAAATAACTTCTTTATCTCAATTACTAAGATAATATACTGGCATTTTAGATGGATTTATCTCATTTTGATAATAAGAAAATCATCATAATAATATTATCAAAATAAATAATGAACCTGACACCTTTTCTAAAAATACCAATATATAAGACTTATAGCCCAAAAACTGTTTTTTTCTAACTTTTTTCCAAACTATATAAAATGGATAAAATATAATAGAATATATAAATAGTACTATAACTAATCAAAACATTCATATAAATCAATCAATATAAATTATAAATATAAAAAATATTAGTAAAAAAGTATTTAAAAAGATTTGTTTTTTAGTCATTATAATTTTTTAAGTATAAACTTAAAACATTGTAGTGTTTTTTTTATTATAAACAAGACTTGAATTTAAAATAACTTTTAATATCATAAAAAAGAAAATAAATAAAACTTTTATAAATACTATGCCAAAAATATTTTGAATAAATATAAATAAATTAAAATATAAAGAATTTTTTAGTGAAATAACAAAGCTAGAAAAACAAAAAGTTGTTTTTACCCCAAATCCAGAAATGCTACTAGAAAGCAAAAACGATAAAAGTTTCAAAAAAAAACTTTTATTAGCTAACTATCTAATTCCTGATTGAACAGGTCTTTATATAGCATATCAAATCTTAAATGAAAAAAGCAAACCACTTTCAATAATTTTAATTCCCTATTATTTATATAATTTGTTTTTTAAAAGAAAAAAATTATATGAAAAATATTGAGAAAAAATATGTTGAAGTGATTTAACTCTTGATTTAGTAGTTTTTGCTGAAAAAAATAAAATCAAAATCACTGTAATTGATTTATTTACTTGAAAAAATGATAAAAAAACTAAAGTCCAAAAGAAATTCAAAGAAATAATGAAAAAAAAATTTCCTAAACTAGAACTTGATTACTTTATTTTTAACCCTGAAAAAAAGGAGCAAATTATAAATAAAATAAAAAAATCTGAATCCAAAATTCTTTTTTCTACCCTTTGAGCAAAAAAACAAGAAAAGTCAGTAATAGAAATAATGAACGAATGTAAAAATCTAAAATTATGATTAGCTATTTGATCATCTTTTGATTATTTTACATGATTTCAAAAAAGATCACCTTTAATACTAAGAAAACTATGATTAGAATGGTTTTACAGACTGTTGACTTGACCTAAAAAGCTTAACAGATTAAAAAGATTATATAATGCTATATTTGTGTTTTTATACAAAGTAATATCAAGTAAATAATATTTTACTTATACAAAACAATATGATAAAATATAAATGTATTTTTATAATTATCATTTTAGAAAATGAGCTCAGAGAGAAAAATTATACTTAAAACTATATTTACTGTTTTAATTATTGAAGTATCTATAGTTGCAAGTTTGTGAGCTTTTTTTTATTATAATTATGAAACTTATGCAACTTCTAAAAGCTGAGTATCAAAAAAAATAAACCTACAAACTAAAAAAATAAATTTTTCTAAAATAAAAATAAAAGAAGAGAAAAATAGTAAAGAAAGTAATTTTTATGAATGAGAAATGTGAGAGGTAAAAGAAGTATTTACGAGAAAAAAAGACAAATGAAAATTAGCAGAGATAAAGGTACAAACCTTCAAAATAAATGAGGATAATATAAAAAAAGCTATCATAATAAATATACTAAAAAAGGATGATATTTTAGATAAATATACTTATTTTTACCTAAAGAAACAAAATAAGAAAAATTTAGAGAAAGAACTTAATAAATTCTTAAATTTTCAAATTCTTTTATGAAATATTAAAAAAGAAAAAAGTGAAGAGTATAAAAAAGAGTGGTTAAAATCTTATAAAGCATTTATAATAAAATCAACTGTGCTTATAAAACAAGATAAATACTGACTTTTATCAAAGTATCTTGAATTATTAGAGAAAAATTATTTGGATACTTCAAAATTGAAAGAACAAAATATTCCAAAAAACAGTATACTTCTATCAGATAATCTTAAATATGTACTAAATAAACTTCTAAATAACAAAGAATATAATAATAATATAATAAATGCTAGTCAAATACTGGGAATAGACAAAAATATACTTTTAACTTCAGTATGAGTAGAGCAAATTAGACATATGACAACAACTAGGTGATATGCTAAAAAACTTATAAAACAAAATAAATATTTAACTAATTTCTCAAAATTTAGTTATTGACTTTGATGAATAAAAATAAAAACAGCTAGACAGATTCAGTCTAATACAAAAATATACAATAAATCAGTTTATGGAAAGTATTTATCAAATGATGTAAAACTATCTGATAATGAGTTAATATGAGTTTTAAGAGATGATTATAAATGATTAATTTATGCCTCTAGTTTAATATCAAATATACAGAAAAGATGGTTAAAAGAATGATATAGCCTTGAAGACAAACCTTGAGTTGTAATAACACTTTATAATATGGGTAATCCTCAAAATAAAAAACCACACAAAAACCCTGATTTATGATGAAGTCTTATAAATATAGAGTGAAAAAGTTATTATTTTTGAGAAATTGGTTACCTTCTTTATTATTATTTAAAATACTATATAAAATAATGTATTTAGAAATAAAAAAAGTTGATAATACTTTATTACAAAAATCACTAACTTTTTTTGATGAGAGCTTTATAAAAGTTATGAAAAAAAAATCTAGTTTCAAAGAAAGTATTGTAGCAAGATATTTAATAAAAACTTCACCGTGATATAACAAAAATTCATTTTTTTCTATTTCACATAAAGAAAACTTAGTTTTTATAGGGATTCATAATAAAAAAATCTGAATTGATATAGAAATAATAAAAAAAAGAGATAATAGTCTATTAAATACAGTATCAAAAAATGAGTTTAGTTTATTATGATGAAAAAATTGGGAAAACTTTTTTTATATTTGGACTGCAAAAGAAAGTATAATAAAATTAAAATGATTAATTCTTGATGATATAAATAGTATTACAATTATAAAAAATAAAACTATTAAAAAAACATTATCAAAAATAGAATTTAATAAAGAAATAGAATTAAAATATATTGGAAAAAAGTACAAAATACTATCTTGAAGAAAAGGTAATATAATTTATAGTATTACATATTAATAAACTAAACATATGAATAAATATAAAACATTTATAATATTTATAATTCTTACAGCAATTTGGTCTTCCTTATTTTCTATTATAAAATATTTCATTTGGTGATATTTACAAGACTCAATAGCGCCAGATTTACAAGTTTTATCATGATATTTAAGTTTATGATGAATATTTGCATACTTACTTGGTTGAGCAATAACTTACACTTTTCTAAAAAAGTATTTATTATTCTCTCTTAGTTTTTTAACTCTTCTCTTTGTATTACTAGCATATTTAGTTCCTATTGAAACTAATTTCTGATTAGCAATTATAATATCATCTTGTTGATTTTTTTATTGATTATGGGTAGTCTTAAGGAATATATTAATAGCAATCGAAATTAAAAAAACATGAATGGCAGATACAAAAGTTAATGCCATTATTTCAGTTATATTTATAATATTTTTAATAATATGAACAATAACATGAAGTAAAATATTTGAAATGTTTTGACATGAATGATTTATCGTAATAATAGTTCTTCTAGTAATTTCTTCTATTGTATCACTATACTTAGACTATGATAAAATTAGCATAAAAGAGTTGTTTATAAACTGATTTAATAATTATAAATTAGATAGACAAAAAAAATTTAAAGAAGCAATAAAAAATTTCTTACCAGAATTAGTATATATATATAAAAACTTTACTTTCATAATTATTTTTGCAAGTTTAATTTGGGCTATATGAACAGTAGTATCACAAAAAGCTGTAGAATATAGTGTAGAAGAATTTTCAAAATTACCTAGTGAAGCTGCATTTTTATTACTTTATTCTTCTCTATGAGCAATTTTATGAAATGTTGCTTCTAGTTTTATGTGAAAAAAAAGGTGGAAATACTTTTTCTTTCTAAATATTTTTTTATGAATACTAATAATTTTGTTTCCTCATTTTAATTGAACATTTACAACAGTTTGAGTAATGGCCTTTTTAATATGAGTTGTTTTTTGATGATCAACAAACCTAATTGAATCATTTTTCTTAATGAAAATATGAGAAGAAAACAAAAAAGAATATTGAGCAAGTACTTATTGATTAGTACTCTCAATAACTATTGTTTTAATAATGTTTCTAGCAAGTTTTATAGATAAAAAATTTGGATTTAATACTCTTATGTACACACTTTGAACTATTATTTTACTTGTAAATATTTTAAACTTTAAGAAAACTCTATGAAAATAGTAATATTTATTTATAAATACTTTTTATCCCTAAGGTATGATGTAGAAATAAAATGAGAAAAATGTTTATCCCATAATTGACCAATATTATTATTACCAAATCATGTAGCATTAATTGATCCTCAAATAGTTTTTATTTTTCTTTATAAATATATAAAACTATCTCCTGTCGCTTCAGAAAAATATTTTAATGTTCCAATCTTAAAACAAATTATGAAAAGTGTAGGAACAATACCTATCTGAGAAGTCTATGCCTGAACTAAAAGTAAAGATATAAAAGAAGTTTTTTCAAAAATAATAAAAGCTCTTGAAAAATGACAAAATATACTTATATACCCTTCTGGACAAATAGCTAGACAAGAATTTGAAAGCATTATTTGAAAACATTCTGTATATAATATAGTACAAAATATGCCATCAAATACAAAAGTGGTATGACTTAAAGATAAATGACTTTGGGGAAGTATGTGGTCAACTGCATGGGATAATTGAGAAAGTTCTTTTTTTAAGCTATTCTGAAAAGCTGTATTTATGACATTTATAAATCTTTTTATTTTTTTACCAAAAAGAAAAGTTTCTTTAGAATTAGAAGATATCACCAAAGAAGTAAATATTCAAAAGAAAATGAATTTATCAGAATTTAATAAATTTTTAGAAAAATTTTATAATAAAGATTGAAAACAAAAATTAAAGTTTGTAAAACATTATTTTTTCTATAATGATGTAAAAAATAAAAAAGAACCTGATTTAATTAAATGAAGCTTAAAAGAACTAAATAACGTAAATAATTACGATTTATCAGAAATTGAACCTGAAACAAAAGAAAAAATTATAAATAAAATATCAATTATTAAATGAATAGACAAAAAAAATATAAATGAGAAATCAAAACTAATTGTTGATTTATTTTTTGATAGTTTAGATTTAGCCGAGATAAAATCCTATATATCAGCTAATTTTCCAAAATCGTCTAATCCACCAATAAATGATCTAAAATCTGTTTGAGATTTACTAATTATGGCAATTTGAAAAAGTGAAAATATTGAAGAATTAAAACCTTGTGAATGGAGAGAATTAAAATCAAATGCTAACTTAAGTGAGAAACTTATTTAATTTTTTTAAAAATATAAATAATAAAAATATGCAAGAAACAATAATTAATTTATGGAAAAAAGAGTTTTGAGATAATAAAGACTCTGATTTTCTATATGATAATATTTTGTGAAAACAAACAAAAAAAGACTTTATAATTAAAGCATATTTGATAAGTGATTATATAAAAACTATCCCTTGAGAAAAAATAGGTATTATGCTTCCTGCTGTTTGAAGTGCAAGTTTACTATTACTATCAACCTATATTGCATGAAAAACTCCAGTTATGTTTAATTGGACTCTTTGATCTGAACCTTTTAATCATTGTAAAAGTTTTTCGGGTGTTCAAAAAATATTAACTTCAAGCAATTTTTTTAATAAAGTTAAAAATGATTTTTTAGAAGAACATAAAAATAATAATGAGTTTATTTTTGTGGAAGAATTATTAAAAAATATAAGTACTTTCAAAAAAGTTAAGGCAGTAATTAAAAGTCTTTATATGCCAATTCCAAAAACAAAGAAAGAAGATATTGCAGTAATACTTTTTACCTCTTGAAGCGAATCATTACCAAAAGCTGTACCACTAACTAATGAAAACTTAATAAATAATATAAAGTTTTCAATTGAAATATTTAAACTAAAACAAAATGATATATTACTAGGTTTCTTACCCCCTTTTCATAGTTTTGGTTTTACAATAAATACTATAATGCCACTAATAACTGGCTTAAGAGTTGTTTATTCTCCAGATCCAAATGATGCACAAACAATTCTGAATATTATAAAACACTCAAAAGTTACAGCAATAACATCTACTCCAACATTTTTAAAAATGATTATGAATTTAGCATATTGAAATGATTTAGAAAATGTTAAATATGTTGTAGTATGAGCTGAAAAATGTCCAAATGAAGTTTTTAAAAGATTTAAAGAATTGTCTCCAAATGGAAAAATTCTTGAATGATATGGAATTACTGAATGTAGTCCAGTTATATCAATTAATCCAGTAGAAAGTTCAAAACCATGAACAGTTTGAAAAATTATCTGATCACTAGTATGTAAAATAATTGATATTGAGACTAAAAAAGAACAAAAAACTTGAGAACAATGAATGATTTATGTAAAATGAAATAGTATATTCTCTTGATATCTAGATAAAAAATTAGAAAACCCATTTGAGAAAATTAATTGAGAATATTACTACAAAACTTGAGACCTATGATTTTTAGATAAAGATTGATTTCTAACAATAACTTGAAGACTAAAAAGATTTGTAAAAATAGCTTGAGAAATGATAAGTTTACCTTTTATTGAAATGGTATTATTAAAAAAATATTGAAATGATGAATGATTAAATATAGCAGTAGAAGCTCTTGAAGAGAATTGAGAAACTAAAATAGTTTTATTTTCAGTAGAAAATATAGAAATAGAAGAAGTTAATGACTACATGAGAAAAAATTGAGTTTCAAACTTAGTAAAAATATCTGAATTAATAAAAATAAAAGAAATTCCTATTTTAGGAACTTGAAAAACTGATTACAAAGAATTAAAGAAAATGATAAAATTTTAAAACAAAAAAATAATATAGCTTTTTTTTTATAATTATGATAAAATATAATTACTTATAAATATATAACCAAGCATATATTTTGAAAAAAATAATTATAATTACTCTGTTATTAACTGGTGCTTTGATTTGATACTTAAAGTACCCTCTTTATAGTTCTTGAATTAATGATTCATATTTTAATACTAGTTATTCAGAAATTAATATACATTCAAAAGAAAATTGAATGATAAAATTTAAAAAGTTTGAAGACTGAATTATTGAAAATAAAGAAGATTTTAAATATCTTAGCAAAAAGTATAATTGTGAGAATTGAAAAGTTATAAAAAATATTAATATAAAAAATATACCTAATAAATGTTGAAATCTCAAAAAATATATTGAAAGCAAAGATTTTTTAGATATGTTGTCAAAAAAAAATAAATCATTAAAAAAATATGATGAAGAAGTAAATAAAAAAGTATTTATAAATTATTTAAATGAAAAAAAGGTAATTGAAAATCTAAAAAATAAAAATTATCTTGTTTATACAACTGAAATAAAAAAACATTCTGATATAAATTTTTCCAAAGCAAAGTCTTCATTCATAATCAAAAACTTTTTAAACTGAAACAGAAAAAAAGCTATAGAAATGTTGTATAACTCAATACAAAATGAAATTTATATACTTAATAATACTCATCTTGATACTGTAAAATTTTTCAACTTTGAGACTAGATTAAAAATCTATATTAGTTTACTTGAGAAATATATAAAAAATAATAAATTATCTATGTATGAGAGAAAAAAATTTAAATTAATGCTATCAAAAAATAAACTAGAAGACAATTTAATGAAAAAATCTCTTAAAACAAAGTATTTTGAAATGGTAAACAAATTTGATGAGAAATTCAAAGATAATTACAAAAAAAATCTAAAATCAAATGATATGCTTAGTAAAGCTATATTTAATACCAAAACTTTCCTATTTGTAAATTTTAAAGAAACTAAAGAATTATATAAAAAGTATTCCAAAGAAACTTTAGAACAAAAAAAACTTAGTTATAAAAAACCCAAATTACCTTTAGATGTAAAAAACTATATTTGAAAAAAAATAATATGAAAATATATAATTGATTATAGATATAGGTTCAAACAACATGAGAAACTTAAAGAAAAAATAGAAAAAATAAAAAATAAGTTATAAAAAAATGAAAAAAGAATATTCTCTAGCATTAGGTTGATGAGCAGCTATATGATTATTGCATATATGAATAATAAAATATATAGAAGAACAAAACATAATAATAAAAGAAGTTTCAGGAACATCTATGTGATCAATAATAGCTAGTTTATATGCCTTATGAATTAGTAGTAAAGAAATGCTATCTTTTGCTGAAAAAATAAAAATGCTGAAAATGCTTGACCTAGATTTATCTTCTGGATTATTAAAATGAAATAAAATTGTAAAAAAACTTTATGAAATAATCTGAGATGAATTGATTGAAAAACAAAAAATCAAACTAAAAATTATAACAACAAATATCAGTACTTGAGAAAAAAAAGTTTTTACAAAATGAAAAATAATAGACGCTATAAGAGCAAGCATAAGCATTCCATGAATTTTTAAACCCCAAAAAATATGATGAGATTATTATATAGATTGATGAGTACTAAATAATCTACCTATTGAAGTTTTGGAATGAAAAAATATAATTGCAGTCTCAGCACTAAAAAAAATTGAGGGAAAAATAAAAGACAAAAAGAAACTTTTTTGACTAAACTTGAAAACTTGATTTTTTAATATGAATGCTCAAATTCTTGAGAGAGCACTCCTACTTATGATGAAAAGTAACGAATTAAAATCCCTAAAAACCAAAAACAAGAATATTATTTTTATTCATCCAGACACACCATGAATTGAAATATATAGCTTTAGTAAAGTTAAAAAACTGGTTGATATTTGATACAAAGAAATAAGCGAAGTTACAAAACTTTAATATTTATTGTCACAACAAGGACAATAATATGCAGATTTTTTTGAGTTTTTTGTTCATTTCTTCTTCTTCTTTCTAATTAGCATAATTCAGCCACAATCTCAACAAATTGGTAAACTCTCTTTAGGGACTTTTATCAAATCCATTGCTGACCTTCTGGTTCTTTTTATTAATTTATCCATAAAAGGACAAGAAAAACACTCATGATTATTATTACAATGAAAACAATATCCATTGTGATTTATTTCTTTAAGACTAGGTAATTTCTGTATTAAGTTCATAATAATTTCTTTATGTTATTCAAATACTTGAAAATAATTTCATTTTGAATAAATTTCCTTTCAATCTGGTGATACTAGAGCTGGGATAATAAAATCACATTTTCTAACATCTGCATTAAAATCAAGAAAATTTTCACATGGACAGGTTAAACATGTTGCATGTCAAAAAATCACTGACTTCTTATTATAATACATACACTCATTTCAAATATTTTTCGTGCTCGGCGTTGATATTTCAAATATTGGGCATCAATCATTTTTTACATCTCAATTCACTAATGGACAAGCATCAATACAATTATTAACACTATCTCAATCAGTATCTACTGAACAATTCCCTGTTCAAGAAACAACAATTTCTTTCACTGAAGTTCAAACATCTCCATTTTTATCAGTAACTGACAATTTAACTTGATAAGTTCAAGGGATTACATAAACATAATTAACATTTTTTCAATAATCTTTAGAACCATCTCAAAAATCCCATTCATAAACAAAACCTCATCAAGCTAAACTAGAATCTCACTTAAATTCAGCTAAAAATGGTGCATTTCATGTAGCAGAGTCTACTGATATAGAACTAAGTCAATTTCATACATAAGATTTTTCTGTGGGAGAATTTGAAGATATAACAGAAACAAGTTTGTTAAATTGATCTACTGTTATTGTAGCTTTTGGATTAATAGAATTAATATCATCTATAAGTTTATGAATTGATTTATTTCAAGAAATATCATATTCAACTACCTTATAATTAATTGCTTTTTGAAAAAATCAATAATACTCATACGGAGTTCCATCACTATTAAAAGGTCTAATATTAGGTGACAAATCAGGAAATGTTGTTCATGCAGTTATATCATCTAATACCTTTTTATTTTGACTATAAGTAAATATATTTGAATCATTCATTAATCTAGCTAATGCTTTTTCAAATGATTCTTGATTATCATAGGTATATGCAGTAACTTTGGAAGAATTAGTTACACCCAAAGTTATAATAACTAATAACAAAGCCAAAATAAATTTTTTAAGTATCCTCATAATTTAATATTTAAATTTAATCTAAACTATACATAACTATTCATGCTGCAACTGAAACATTCAAAGATTCTTTTTTTCATCTCATTGGAATAAAAAATACTTCATCTGATAAATCAAGTAAAGGCTTAGAAACTCAATCAACTTCATTTCACATAATAAGACAAACTTTTTCTTCTTTACTATTATTTAAATCTCTATAATCCGAAGCATTCTCAGTTAATTCCACAGAATATATTTTATATCACTTTTCTTTTAATATTCTAACATATTTTTCTGCATCTTCAAAATATTCCCAATTAATAAAATTTTCTGCTCATAAAGCAGTCTTTGAAATATCATTTCTTGGAGGATATGGGGTATATCAAGTCAAAACTAATTTATCAAATCATGAACCATCAGCATTTCTAAAAATAGCTCCTACATTTTGCATAGATCTAATAGATTCAAGTAATATAATTTTTTTTCTCATCATTATACAAGTTTTGAAATAAAAAAACCTCTTCTAAATATTTTTAAAAGAGGTTTATAAAATTCTTTTACAAATAATACATTATAACCGCAACTATTATTCACAACATACTACCAGCAAAAGCTTCACTTGGTAAATGTCATAAAGACTCTTTAAACCTTTTTTCTCAAATAGATTTATTTATAGCTCCAGCATGTAAACCTGCTTCAAACCTAATATTAATAGCATCAGATATAATAACAGCTGTCATAACTATAGAAACAGCAAATAAATCTGAATCTATACCATTTTTTATAGCAACAGCAGTAGCCAAAGAAACTATTAATGCTGAATGAGAAGAAGGCATTCATCAAGAACTAAAGGATTTTGAAAAATCCCATTTTCATGTATATTTTTTTATTAATACTGTTTTTATAAATACTGCTAACAAAAAAGAAACTGCTGGTATTAATATCAAATTTTCGTAAAAAATATTATACATTTATCCTGATATTAAAAATTATTTTACATCTATTATTTTATACTCAAATTTTCAAGAAGGAATATTTATTTTAATCAAATCTCACTTTTTTTTACCTAATATTGCTTTTCAAATTGGAGATTCATTTGAAATCAAAGGTGTTTCAGCTAAAATATCAGACTCTGTAGTTCAAACAACCTTATAAACAACTTCCTCATTATCATTTAAATTTAATATAGTTACAAAATTTCACATATTTACTCTTCATTCCTTTTTGTCAGAATCAGAGATAATTTCTACATCTTTTAACTGTAACTCTAGTTCTGAAATTCTAACCTCAACTTGAGCTTGCTCATTTCTAGCCTCTTCATACTCAGCATTTTCAGATAAATCTCAATACTCTATAGCTTCTTTTAGTTTTTGAGCAATCTCTACTCTTTTAACTTCTTTTAAATGTTTCAATTCATCTTCTAACTTTAATAGTCAATCTTGTGTTAAGTAAATTTTTGCCATAATTAGTTTTGTTAAAAATTATTTTTCTAATTTATTTATTAAAATTTTTTTTATGTTTTTATACTCATCTTTGTGAATTTTCAATCAAAAAAGTATTCATCTATTACTTATAACAATTCTAGTATAATTATCTTCAACTTCTTTATTAAGATTTATATAAAATGATTTATCTCAAAAATTATTTACTTCATTTATAGTGAAAGGTAAATCATAAGTCAGAACATTAAATATTTCATAAATCTTTTCGTAACTTCATATAGGAAAAAGATAAACAGTTAACTGATCGCTATAATATTCAAAATAATCATTAGGATATTCACTTGTTAAATCAAAAAGACTTGTATGTATTTTTATTTTATAAGTTTCATATTTTTTAAACAAATCTAGAATTTTTAAATATTCTTTTCACAAATAAATTTCTTGTTTGACTTGTTTTTTTTCTTCTTCTCTAAGAATAACCTGGAGTTTCTCTTCCAAAGAACCCTTATCATTTGTTTTATCTTTTTCAATATCTTTTTCTAAAATCTTATTAGCAAGTTTGTCATCTTTTTCTTTTAATGCTTTTTTCCTTTTCTCAGAAATCATATTAATATAATCTTCCTTAGTTTTTTCATTTGATAAAGAATAAAACTCATCATTTATATTTTTTTGTTCTACATATATATTGTTGTCAGGAGTCTTTATTTTTTTTACAAAGAATTTGTAATCATCATTAAAAAAATATAATATAATGTTTGCTAAAAATAAAAATACAACTAGAAAAAGAATTTTAATATAAACATTCATAAAAAAGTTTTAATCATTATTACTTACTCTTATTTGAGAAAATTCTAATTCAATAGGAGTATCTCTTCAAAGTAAATTTACATTTACTTTAACCAATCACTTATTCTCATTTATTTCTATTATAGTTCATTCATTTCATTCAAAAGGTCATTTAACTACATTTGCTATATCTCCAACTTGAAAACCAGCAGAAAAAGTTCAGTCACTTTCTTCAACTTTTCATTTCAGTTGTTCTAATTCTTTTTCAGATACTGGAACAGGTATATTTCAAGCTCCCAAAAATCATGTAACATTTGGTGTATTTCTAACAATATACCAACTTTCATTAGTTACAATCATTTGAACGAGAATATATCATGGAAGAATATTTTTTTTCTTAGATACTTTTTCTCATCATGTTTTAATTGATACAACTTCATGAGTTGGAACAAAAACATCAAGTATATAATCTTGAAGTCAGAAACTTTCCCTTCTTTGAAAAAGAGATTGTTTTACATTTTCTTCTGCTCAAGATAATACTTGAATAACATACCATTCTTTTTTATTTGCCATAAAACAATAATTTTTATATTATTAAAATAATTTACCTAATGCACCAATTACATTTGAGAAAATAGTATTTAAAAGAAATATATAAATTCAGAAAATTATCAAAACAGCCAAAACTATAATAAAATAATTTTTTGTTTCCTGTCTTGTAGGCCATACTACATGTCTAAATTCTCTAAGTGAATCTTTAAAAAATTGTACCATAAAGATATATTTTTAATTAAAATAAAAATATGTTACCATAATATATTTAGCAACATATTGTCAAGAGATATTTTAATATTTTTTTCTATAAAGTCAAAAAAATAAGGCTATTCTTTTCCTGTTGGGAATTAAAATAGCCTTATTTACTGACTAAAAAGAGAAAAAATAGCAAATTAAAAGTTGCAAAAACTTTTAATACTATCTTTTCTCTTATGAATATTATAGAAAACACTAAATTTAAATCTAAAAAATACGAAATTGTAAATTATGAAAGTCCAATATTAGAAAGATTAAATAAATACTTATCTGATTTTAAAAAAATCTCAATTCACTGTTTTTTATCCTTTATCCCAGAAACGCTTATTATTTTCGTGTTCTTTTTCTTTAAGAGCTTGAAATAAATCTACGCCAGAAACATTACACAAGTCTAACAAATAAATAAAAACATCAGCCAGTTCATGTTCAAGTTGCGCATATTTGTCTTTTTTATTTTGGTCAATTTTTAAACCAACATACTTTCTCAATGCTTTGGCAAGTTCTCCAACTTCTTCGACCATTAACAACATAATATCAGTAGGAGTTTCCTTATCAAAACCACGTTGTACAACAACATTATGTACATATTCTTGTAATTTTTTCACCGATGAACGATCATTAATAGTATTCAATAAATAATCTCTATTATTTACCAATTCTTTTTTAACATCACTTGGAGTAGCAACTTTGCCAGAGAAAAATTTTAGAGTAAAATCTTCGGAGTATTCTTTAGAATATATAGGCTTCCCTAATGCGATAGCCCATCCCAGCTCAAGGGTCGCTGAAGCCCCAATGTATCCATCTGGATTATAGATATAAAGAGCATCTGCTTTATTAATTGCATCTAGATGACGTTGTTCTAAAATCTTTGGATTATCAGTATCATAAAAAAATTCATGATCTGGATTAATATTTTTTGATAGTTTTGGTGATAAAACATGTACATACAATTCCTCAAACTCCTTAATAACTTTTGAAATGCCTTCAAAATGCTTTCTAAATGAACCTGAGACAACAATCGTTAATTTTTTTGTCATATATAGTTTGATTAATAATTAAAGTTGTATTATTTTTTTAGTATGTACTTTTGTTAGTTATAATTCCTGCATTTAATCTAATAGTTTTTTTAATTTAGTTAATAAACATTTTCATTATAACAAAAAACAAGGAAAATAAAGTATTTTCCTTGTTTTTGTGTGAATTCATAAAATATAGTGCATTTTCTCAATTTCAAGACATTGGAATAATTATATCCATATTAAAATATTATTACTTAAAGTATCATTTAAATTCAGCTAAAAAGAAACAGTATACGGTTTTAGCAAAGTTTATTTCTCAACTCAAAATCATTTTCTTAAAATCGCTAATAGATGATTTATATACTTTTATATCTTCTCATACATCTAAATCTTGTTTTTTTATATATTCGCAATTTCTAGCTATATAATAAACAGATTTTCATTCAAAATTATTTTCTATAATACTTTCTCATAAATATTCAAAATTATTTTCTATAATACTTTCTCATAAATATTCAAAATCATTTGAAACATATCATGTCTCTTCAAGCAATTCCTTTTTACAATTTTCTATTTCAGATAAATTATCTTCAAGTGCTCAAACAGGAAATGAAATTACATATTTTTCTGGTCAAGCTCTATATTCTTTAATATAAATTATTTCATTATTTATTGTTATAGGTAAAATAAATGTTCATACTGTTCTCTTTTTATTATGTCAATAAACTAAAAAACTTGACTTATTAAGATTTGAATCTAAGAAGTCTTTTTGTATAACTTTTACATATTTATTAAATAAAACTTTTTTCTCCATTATTTTTATTGAATATTTTTCAATAAAAATGCTTCTCAGTATGTTTAAATCACCTATTTCTAAAATAAAACTTTTAATTAAATTTTTATTGTGATAATTCCTCATAACAATAAAATCTATTCATTTTTTCTTTGCATTTAATTCATCTGTTTTTCAATCTCAAATGTAAATAGACTTTGAGTAAAAATCCTCATCTTTAACAATCTTTTTAAAAATTTCTAAATGTTTTTCGGATTTTGTAATTTCTTGACTTCATAGAACTTTTGTAAAACAACCTTTAATTCATCATAAGTCTAAAACATTATTCACATAGTCTATGTGATTTCAACTTGATAAAAATAACTTATATCTAATTGACATTTCTTCAATTAAACTAATTATTCATTTTCTAAAGATACTTTTATCTAAACTCCTCAAACTCAAATTTAGAATATTTTTTTCAATTTCTATTAATTCACTTTTAGGTAAATTTGGTAATAAAATAGCTAAAATATCCTTTATTCATTTTCAGTTATTTTTATTTAAAATATTAACAATTTCTTCTTTATTAAAAGAAGTTTTACTGTTTATTTCATTTATTATTATTTGATACATTTTTTCTACTGTATCAATAATTGTTCCATTTAAATCAAATATTATATAACTTTTCTTCATAAGGTATATAGATTTTTAATATAAAATAACTTGAGCTTTAAAACTTTCTTTATAGTTTTCTTAAAAGTCAAAAACAATACAATCATATTATTGACCTTCCCTTACAAGTCAATATAATATGGCTATATTCTTATATAGACAACAAAAATAAATGAGAAAGATATTTGTCTAAATAAGAACTTTGTGTTAAAATTAAAATATATTTAATAAATATAGAAAATGCTTTTAAATTTTTTATTAATATTAGCTGCTATTATAATATTATTATCAATATTTATAATAATACTTAAAAATAAAATTGACTCTCTAGAAAGTTATATAAAAAACTTATTCAATATAAGAACTAATATAATTCCTAGCCTTTTTGAAGTATCTCGTTCTAGTCTAATTAGACATGAAGAAATTTTTAGAGAAATAATAAAACTTAGAAAAATATCATTCTCTGAAAGAAGTTTATGAAGAAGTCTTTCTGAAATGATATGAACTGAACAACTAATTCATAATGAATTAAATTTCATTTTTAAAGTATGTAATAGACACAAAAAACTACTAATAAATTGAAAATTTATATACTTAAGAGATTTAGTAATATCTAGCAGTTCAAATATATGAGATTACCTAAAATTATACAAAAATATAGTAAAAAAATATAATTTATTAATCAGAATAAAAAATTATTCTATTATTTGACTATTAATCCCAATAGAAACAAAAGAAGAATTTTAAAAAATTAATGAAATTTTGATTAAATTTTTAAATAAAAATCTTTAATGAAATAAAAAAATGATTTCTGAACAGAAATCATTTTTTTATTAGCTTTTTTTTCTTCTTAAAACAAGCATAATAATTATTCAAAGGAAAAAAGATAAAACAATAACTACAATATTTTCAGGTCAAGTCTGTGGAAGATTGTTTTGCTTACTTGCAACTATTTTTGTATTATTTGAGAATACATTTGACTTAACATTAGTTCATCATTTTCAATATACAAAATCAGGATTCTTTCAAGAATCATCAGTTTCTACATTATTTTCATTTTTTCATCATTTTTTTCACTCTTCTCATTTATCTATAAGCACTTTTTCAGAATTATCATCATTTGTTCAATTATTATTAACTACATTTTCATTCTCATCAACAGTTATTGGAGAATATATAGTTATAGTATCCTTACAATATTCACTACTTATAGTTCAATTAATATAACATGCTACTTCATAAACTCAGGCTGTATCATATTTACATTGTGTGATATAACTTGTTTCACCATTTACAGCTCATCATACATTTACCTTTCAATTTCAACATTCAACTCTAAAATTTTCTACATCTTTTCATTCACATGAAACACTTGTCTCAAATGGAGCATCTCATGTAGTATCTCAAAGAGTCAGTCAGTAACATTCTGGCTTTTTCACAACAATATCATCAACAGGTTTAAAACTATCAGGAACAATAAATGAGAAAAGACCATCAATTCATGATTCTATAGTATCACCTGATTTACTTTTTATAATTATAACAGTAAGATTATACTCTCATCAAACAACTAATTCGCTATCCAGATTTAAAACTAATTCTGAATCACCTCTTAATTCATTAGAATTAATATTAATCAAGTTTAATTCATCACCTTTTTTTACTAATTTTATATCTCTCTCAGCATTAGCTCAATCATCTAAAGCAGAATTAAAAGTCAAAATAAGTTTATTTAGTTTTTCAACTTTTACATTAGTTAATCAAAAGTTAGTCCTATCAGCCTTAATTCAATTTGTTATAAAATAAACCTCATCCGAATATTCTCACTCATTTCACTCTTGATCTACAACTCTAATTGACACATAATATTTTGTTAATTTTTCTAAATCAACAATGTTATATTTGTTTTCTTCTACAAATTCAACTGTAGGATCATCATATCAATTAGTATTTCTGGCTTCTTCAGAATAATATACATAATATCAGAATGCACCCTCCACATTTCACCAAGATATTTCTAATGAATTATCAGATGAATTTTCAAGAGAAATTGAATCAACAACTCACAAAGCAGCATTTGTATGATTGAATGAAAGTACAGCAATTATTGCTAATAATATATTTAGTATTTTTCTCACTTTATAATTATTATTATAAAATAAATTGTATTTAAAATTTAAAAAAATATAATACATAAAACTTATTTTAATAAAAATTATCTTTAATACAATGTTTTTTACAAAAAAATGAATTAAAGCTTTTACATTGGTTGAATTAATGATGACAATAACGATAATATTAATAATAGCCACAAACTTAAATACATTAAAATTAAATGAAATAAATAATAGACAAAAGATAAATATATTCACAAATAAGATTATTACAAACATTGAAACCTTAAGAAATAACTCGCTAATTTGAAGATGAGTTGACTGAAATCTTAACACTCCATATTTGACTAAAATAACTTTAACAACATCTTGAAGTTGAAAATTAATTGTAGAATATAATACTTGAGCTTCTTTACCTTTAATTAATAATACTGAATATAGTATTATACCGGAAAAACCTTATAGTATAGATAAGATAGAATGTTTAAAAATAGATGATACATCAGATTGAGCTACATCTTCTTGAATAATATCAATAATTTGAGATAAACTAAGTTTATCTTGATGTCCCAATACATCAAGAAAATTAAAAGTTACAACAAAACTTATTGAAAATGATGAAAGTTTCAGTATAAATGTTGTAAATTGATTAGTAATAAAAGATTAAAATTTTATAAATTATAATAAAAAAATGAAAAACTCATCTATAACTACATTAAATATAAGTATTTTAACACTAGTAACAATTGTTTATATATTATATATTTGATCTTCATTAATAATACCCTTTATTATTGCCCTACTTCTTTCTTTAGCAATAATATCATTATCAAATTTTTTCCAAAGAAAAAGAATTAACAAAATTATTTCATTTATATTATCAATTTTAACCTTTGGAATTATATTCATAATCGTATGAAATATAATAAACTCAAACATAAATGAGATAATAAAACTGGCACCCTTATATCAAGAAAAATTTATAAACATTTTAACTCCATTATTTGAATATCTTGATTACTTTGAGATAGATACGAATATTTTAAAGGAGAAAATACTAAAAAATATAAATGTGGGATACTTGATATGAGCAATAACTTCCGCTGTAACTTCAGTACTTAGTATAACTTGAATAATTTTATTTTATATAGTATTTATTTTATTAGAACACAGATATTTTTCTAATAAATTAGAAAATATATTTTTAAATAATTCAAAAAAGAAAAATATAATATCCGTTTTGGGTCATATCAAAAATGATATTAAATCATATTTTGTGATAAAAAGTATTACTAGCTTTTCAACAGCATTATTAAGTTATATAGTCTTAACTATTTTTTGAGCAGACTTTGCATTATTTTGGTCTTTCCTTATATTTTTATTAAATTATATCCCAACTGTTTGATCAATAATAGCTGTTTCATTCCCTCTTTTATTTACATTTGTACAATTTTGATTTTCTATATCATTTACAATAATTATGGTTTCTCTAATTTGAATACAAATTACTATGTGAAATATAATAGAACCTAAATTTCTTTGAAATAAACTAAATCTTAGTCCCCTAGTAATAATTATTTCTCTTGGTTTTTGGTGAAGTATATGGTGAATTGTATGAATGTTGTTATCAGTTCCAATAATGGTAATAATAAACATTATACTTTCTCACTTTGATTCAACAAGATGAATTGCAATTATGTTATCTGAAAAGTGAGAATTAAACCCTGACTTTAATATAATACCTATAAAAACTAAGAAAAAATGACTCCGTCAGTTAAAAGATAAAATAAAATCTTATTATAAAAAATAATTTTTATATTTCTACATTTTTGTAATGCTTAATTCTAAAGAATTTTTCTTTTTTAAGTATTGTAATGGCGTCAAACCTTATTTTCTCAAAATCTATAGAATTTTTTACACAATAAAAATCTATAGTTTTTTTTAATTTACTCAACTTATATTTTGTTATACTTTCTTCTCAAATTCAATATTTTTCATTTAATCTATATTTAACTTCTAAAAAAACAGTAATAGAATTTTTCTCACAAATAATATCTATTTCTCAAAATCTTCAAAACTTAAAATTTGTGTCAAGTATTTTATATCACTTAGACTGTAAATATTTAATAGCAGTTAATTCTCATACATCTCATATTTTCTTTGTTGAATCTAGCATTTTTATAAATCATTAAAGAAAAATTCTATTCATAAATTATCTAAAAAGTGCTTTACGTACTTCATTTCTAATACAACAGTATTATCATTTTGTAAAGGATGAAATCAAACTAATCACTCTTCTAGGCATTTATCAAAAACTACTTTTATATCAGACTCTAGATTGTTTATTAATGCAAAAGGACTAACACTTCATGGTTTTAATCAAATTTTATCAAGCATTTGCTCTTCAGAAGCAAAACTAATTTTACTATCATTAAAAATTCATCTAATAATATTAGTATCAAGTTTTTTATAATCAGGTAGTACTATCATATAAAAATTAGTCGACTTTTTATTTCTTAATAAAAGGCTTTTTACTCTTTTTCAAGGGACCTTGACCCCTTTATTTTCATTACAAGTAAAGACTGCATCATGTTCATAATTATCATATTCTATTTTTAAGCTATCTAAAATATCAAATATCTTTTGTCTCATACAATATAATTTATACTAAATATTATTTATATAATACAAAATAAATAAATTTTTCAAACTTCTTTTTATTTTGTTTTTTAAAAGATATTTTTTATTCAAAATACTTTATTGCTAATTTAATTTTAAAATATTTAATAATTTCTTTCATATTTCCCTTCATATTCTCTTTCCTTTGTCAAATCTTAGATAATTTAGAATAAGTCCTTAATATATTATTTTTATTATTTATTTTATTTACAAATTTATTTATCATAATTCTATATTTAACTGGAATATTTGTTCAATAAACATATTCCATAAGCTCTTTTTTATTTTCATTTATATATTTAGCTTTTATTATCCATCTTCATTTTATTCATCAAATAGGAGTACAAGTAAAAAGTGTCAAATTACTTCATATTCATGGTTTTAAAACAGATACATCATTAGCAGGTGTGTTATAAGATTTTTGAACAATATATCTAAATCTTTTAAATTCTCAATCTACTTTTTTATAAATCCATACTTCTTCAGAATTATCTAATTCTATTATTTTCTGAAAATGAGTTTTGTATCTTCAATCATCATTTTCCCAATAACTTGAATGTCAAAAAATAACTTTATTTCAAGGTTTACCATATTCATTATTAGTAGTTCCAGGGTATGACATTACTCAAGTTTTTAAATATTTATTAACATTTATCTCTTGACCGGAAACCAATTTACTAAAATCAGGAGTAGTAACTTCTACATTATTAACAGGAACTACTAATCAATTACTAGGAATAACAATATATTCATCTCTATTCCTATCTCTCTTATCAAGATTTTTAATCCAAAAATTAATATCATTTACATAATTTCAAGCTAAAGTTGAAATTAATTTAGGCAAAGTTGTTTTTACCCTTTTATCTTTAATAGTCTTAACTCTATCAGATATAGGAGTTCCTGTTTTTGGTAAAACTTTTGGAAAAAATTTAAGTCACAATCAAGAAGTTTTTTCATCTTTTAAAATTTCTTCTAATAAATTTTTCTTAAGGATGTATTCTTCATAATCTTTAGAAATTTTAGAATCATCTAATAAAGTATCTACTACTTTTATATCAACTTTTTCTTCCTTTTTAGCTTTTTCTTCATTATTTTCTTTTTTAGAATCTTCTTTTTTAGAGTTTTCTTTTTTAGATTCTTTTTTATTTTTTTCTTCTTTAGAAACTTCATCCTTAGGTTTTTCTCAACATTTCCTATCATATCTAGAGCCTGAGTAATCTCAATCTGGACAAAAATCTTTTCTTCTACTTGATCATCATCATCATAAATTTGGAGCTACAATCACCAAAGAATTACTAACCGTATTTGAAGATTCACCTTCAGATATAGTAGCTCAAATATTTGTAGAAATTGTATCTCAAACATTTCAAGTGGCTGATGTTTTAAAAGTAAAAGTTTCTGTACTTGAAGGAGAAATATCACTAATTGTGAAAGTTATAGTTTTTAAAGAATCATTTACAACAATAGAACCTGTATTTATTTTACTTCACGATGGAAATAACAAACTTCAAGTTTGATAAGTAGCTCAAGAACTATACTTAATTGTAACACTTAAATTAGTTCAAGTAGATGTTCATGTATTTTGTATAGTTCAATTATGTGTTATTAATTCATTTTTTAATAAACTAGAACCATTATCATCAACCTCGACAATCGATGTTGATAATCAAGGTGCTATTATTGTAACTGGAACATCTGGTGCTCATCAAATAGCTCATTCAGCTGAATTTCAAACATTAGCCACAGAATTAATAACTGTTCAGTCTACAACATCATTTTTAGCAGTAACTCTATAAACAATTGTTCTACTCTGTCAAACAGGAATATCAATTCAAGTAATATTAACTTGTCATGCTGAATTAACTCAACCATTAATAATAGAGTTATCACTAGAACCTGATGGGATACTTTGAATAGCAAAACCTGTAAAACCAGCCGGAATATCAAGAGTAACTGGAATATCTGTAAGCAGTTGTGTTCAAGAATTAGTTAAAGTAATAGTATATTCAAAAACATCTCATCTTAATCAAGATCATCAGTTTAAATCAACAACTGTTATGTCTTCATCTAGAAATGCCCTACTAACTGTAAAACTAGTATTATCTGTATCTGAATAATCATCAATTCAACCATTTCATGTTCTCTCAGTGTTTAAGGAATTATCTATAACAGAATTATAAGTTCAATCTTGAGAAGTATATTTTATATTTTCAGTTAAGGTTAAATTTGTTCATGCGACAGTTCAAGTAGAAACCTTTCAAGATAACTTAAAAGTAAGAGGATTTCAAGAATTATTAGGAAGAGAATCAATAGTAAAATTATCTCAAACTTTTACCAAATTGACAGCACTTCAAGAGTTTGTAAGAACTATTCATCATGAAAAACTTACTCAAGCTGGAAGAATAGTAGTCAAATCTAAATCATAAGCTGTTGATGTTCAAGAATTTGTAACTGTAAATAAATATTCAAAATCATCTCAAAATGTATAGTTATTTGTTACAGCTATTGTAACATCTGGTTCAACTATAGTAACTGGAGCTGTTTGAGAAGTCTTATTAATTCATCATGAATTATAATCAGCTGAAACACTATGAAAATTTGTATCTGCATTATTATTATCATTTGTATTAACAACTACTGCATCATAATTTATAGTTATATATTCATCAACTCCGTTATTATTATCATTATTAACTATATCTGTAAAAGTAAAAGTCATAGTTTGGTCTTGTCCAGAAGTAATAATATCTGAATCAGGATTAACATTTTGAGTAAATCATGAATAAGAAATAGATCAACTAGAAACAATGTTTATTGATCAAGTTAATACAACCATTCAAGCTGGAATTAAATCTGTAAGAACTAAACTATTTGTGGTCCCCTCTGAAATAGGAACTCTAATAGTATAATTAGAAACATCTCATATTGCTACATTTGAACTTGTATTCAAAACTGCAGATAATCATCAATCAACAACAATAGAAATATTATCAGAATCAGAGTCAGAATACGATCTTTCATCTGTATTAGACAATGGATAAGAACTATATGATATAGATGCTGTTCAAGTAAGATTTTCTCAAGCCAAAACACTTGAATCAAGTATAGTATTATAAGTATAAGTTATAGTCTCACCTGGGTTAAGTATAGTAGCTCATGAACTAGCATAAAATCATGCTCAAGACATAGTTTTAGGTGGCAATAAGTCTGTCCATGACAAATCATAAGCCGGAGCTGTTCAAGTATTTTCTATGGTTATAGTTGTTAAAATGTTATCTCATCAATCTCAAGTATTCTCCGAAAAAGCTTTAGTTATATTCAGATTTGGTTCAACTACATCTAATGATGTATTTGCATTTGCATTATTAGTTCAATAATTAACAGTTGCTACTGACTGTTTTGTGTTTCAAGCATTATTTACTACATTATCCGAAACAACAGCTTGTGTCAAAAGCTCAATAGATTTAACTCATCATCCACCATTTGTAACATCTCATAAGTTAAAGGTTATTTTATTATCCGGTCATATACTAATATTAGATAAACTATGTCATGTTCAAATTGTATCTGCTCATATACTTCAAGTTAGAAATTTTAATCAAGCTGGTAAATCCTGAACAAAAGTAAAACCAGAAAAGCTCGCTTCTGGAAGAGTAACTATAGTTCTAAAATATGCTATTTCTCATATTGCCAAATCTTCTAAAGCTACATTAAATTCTCAAGATCAAGTATCTCATAAATCAGTATTATATAATTCGTGAGTAATTGTAGAGTTAGTTACAGTCACATTAGCTCAATTACTTTTTGAATAAGTCTTTTCAAAAGAAGAAAAATCATCATCTAATGAATTATATCAAACATTGGCAGTATTAGTATAAATATTATTTGGAAGGACTTCATCATCAATTATTCAAGAAAAAGTTATAGTTTGTGGAGTTCAATTTACCAAACTATCAAATGTTAATCAAGCTCAAGCAAGGAAGTCATTTTCTGTTCATCAAAAAGAACCTAGATTCAGACTTCATGTTACAAAAGTAATTCAAGAAGGAAAAACATCTGTTAATGCCAAATCATAGGCTGGAGCATTAGGGCTTAGATTAGAAACTGTAACTGTAAATCAAATTATGTCTCAAGCATCTCAACTTGTTGGATTAGCTATTTTAGAAATAGTTAAATTTGGTTCAAACAAATTAACATTAGAATTTGCTGAATCTAAACTTGTTCAATTATATGAAAATCTAGACCTTGTTACTCTTGAATTAGATGCAGCATTTTTTGCTCTTTCAATAGTATGAATTACTATAGTTTCAGGAGTTGAACTATCCATATCATTATTTACAATATTTCAAAAATCTACTACCAATTCTGATGAAGACATAGAAAAATTTCATGTTGGATTATCTAAAGTTAATCAAGGAGATACAGAAACTATAGTTCAAGTTACATAATCTAAATATGAATTATCAATTATATCTCTAAAAGAAGAAGAATTATAAGTTCATCAAGGCAGAGTAATAACAGTTTCAAAAGCCGCTTCTTCTCATATTAATAAATTATTTCAAGAACTATCAGCTTCAGAAGTTGAGACAAGACTTCTAGTTATAGTAGGTCAATCAGAAGTAAAATTAGCACTATCTTCTATTGGTCAAAAATTATAAACCTCCTCTGAATTAGAATCAGGAGTAGAATAATAATTTAATTCTGCAGTATTAGTTCTAACTAATGAACTATCAATAACAAAGTTTGAATTTGCTCTTACAGTATAATTAACATTAATTATCTTATTTTCTTGAATTATTCATCTATTTGGTGAAATAGCTCAGGTATTAAAAATTATATTAAGTGTAGTTCATGATTGAGTAACTAATGAATTAGGAACCAACTCTCATGAGCTATATTTAACATCAAAAGATACTAAATCTAAATTCTCAGGTAAAGTATCCTTTATTGTATCTACAAAAGCTGAGGCATCTCAAGTATTTTCTATCTCTAAAGTATAATCAACACTTTTTCATGCGGATATACTAGTTCAACTAGAAGTTTTATTAAGAGTTAAATAAGGAGTAGAAACAGTAAAAGGAAATTCTATTAAATCAATATTATAAGGTTCAGAAGAATCATTTTCAAAACTACCAATTGAGATATTTGTAAGAGGCACTAATCAATTTGTTGAAACAGAGTCTGGGACATTAGGTAAAATATCTACCTTAAATTTAATTGCAAATGTTTTATTTCATGTTCAAGAACCTAAATCAAACTCTATATTATTTGCTGGAGTTTCAGATATCCAACCAGTAGAAGTTAAATTTAATCAATTGAAATTTGTATCTGCCAACCCTAATTCTTTATTATTTGTATTATACAATACGGGATTCCCATCAATATCTAATAAACCTGTATTTGTTTGAAATGCAAAATCATAAGCTTTTATATTTGGTCATGCAAGCAAAGGAAGAGCATCAATTACCTTTGAATTTAAAAAATCAACATGAGGAAAATCCATTGTAATTAAAAACTCTAGAGCAGATCATACAGGAACCTTAGAAGGAATTCATCAAGAATTATAAATAGTTCCATCTGGGGTTGTAACTGATAAAATCCTTTTATCAGTTACTGGTGTAGGAGCCGTAACTGTAGCTTCAACTCAATTTGTTCAATCTACATAATTAACAGATGTTCAAATAAATATTGGATCTGTTTTTCACCATTCTTCATCATTTCAGGAATCTCAGATTGTTCAATAATAACTAGCTTTATTAACTAGAGTATCAGTATTTTCATAATTCGTATCACCTGCTCATTCAAAAAGTCAATCAACATAAGTTTGATAAACTATAGTCAAAGTTTCATCAGGATTAATTTCTCAAGAGTTAAGCCTCCATAATAATTTAGTATCTCAATTTCAACTTGGGTCAGGAGTAGCAGATACAAAACTAAGAGCAGTTCAAGTTCATGAGTTAGTTGAAGAAATATTTCAACTAAAAATCATTCAATCAGGTAAAGTATCTATAATATAAGTTCAACTTCATGCAGTAGTAAAACTAACATTTTTAGCTACTTCAACATTTATTGTATAAGTCAAAGTATCTCAAATTTCAGGACTTATTGTATCAACTGATTTTCAAAAAGAAGCAAAAGCTAAACTAACATTTTTATTCTTAGGTCAAACAACAGTTGTTGAATCAACAGGGACATTTGATGTTCAATCAAACCATGTTCATTCAGTAAGCATAGTTGCAGTATTAACTGAAGGATCTCTATCATTTACAATAGCTCATGTATTTAACAAAATAGTAGATCATGAATATGAATCAATCTCATAAGCCAATGCTAATGTCTTATATTTAATATCTAAATTAGAATTAGGTGGAACATTTATTCATGATAAATCAAGAGTGACCTCACCATCTGTAGGTGTATTATACAAAACATTTATATTTCAAACTCATCAAGTTTGAGTAAATCAAACAAATTTCCTATTTTTCGGAATAACATCAGAAAGGTGGAAATTAGTTAAAGGTCATAATTCATTTCATTCTACAGTAAGAGTAGTAGTAATTTCATTTCAAATTAATCAAAGTCAAGGAGAACTCTTTTTAACATTAAAAGGAATAAATGAAGTTGAAGCAGGTATAAATGGAAGTCAAGTTAAATCTGTTGAAGGTCAAATATTATCTGGAAAAGAAAGATCACTAGGATCTGCAGGATTTAAAAATCAATTACCACTAGCAAAATCAATTCATCAAGGAAGAGTTCAAGAAGGAGCTCAAGTAGGAACAGGTCATCTTCAATATATATTATCATCAGAATAAGACAAAACTTTAATATCCAAAGGTGTTAATAATAAAGCATCATTATTAGACTTCAATGTAACTTCATAATTTGAACTAGCTCATTCAACCAGAAAATTTTTTGTTTGAAAAAAATAAAGTTTATTTCATGAATTATGAACTACAGTTCTAACTGGTGCTCAAAGTCAAGTATTTCAAACATAAGATACCGTATCTGGAATACTTAGTATAAATCAATTCTTAAAAGCCTGGGATTCAGAACTTAATTTATTTTTTAAATCAAAACTATAGACAAATTCTTTTCATATAATACTACTTGGTTCAACACTTGGAGTAATAACCATATCTAAGTCTGCTGTTCAATCCAAATCTATATCAGCAAAAGTCTGATTTATATTAAGTCAGAATGGGAATAATCAGAAAATAATTGTAAACAATAATATTTCCGAAATAACTTTTCTCAAATTAAACATAATCAAAAACTAATAAATAACTAAATAATGAAGATATTTTAACATATATCGCTAAAATTAAAAAAGTTATATAAATTTTATTATAGACAACAAAAAAAATTATGATTTAATCATAATTTTTTTAACTTAATTCATCTAAAATCCTTTCAGCATGTCATTTTGCTCTTACATTTATCCATTTTTTTAAAAGTTTTCAATTCTTATCAAACAAAAATGTAGACCTAATAACTCACATAATTTTTTTCCCATAATTCATTTTTTCTCAATAAACTCAAAGCTCTTTATGTAAAATCAAATCTGGATCTGATAATAAATTTATTTTCAAATCCTGTTTTTCTATAAACTTTTTATGACTTTCTATGCTATCTTTCGAAACTCAAACAATATTAATTCAAATATTAGAAAAATTATTCTTTAAAAAAGTAAAATCTTTTCATTCTGTCGAGCAACCAGGAGTATTATCTTTTGGATAAAAATAAAGAAGTGTATTTGGACTAGAAGATAATATTTCTCCTAAACTTAATTCAGATTCCTTTAAATTAAAACTAAGCAATTTATACTTATTCTCCAAATTCATAATTACTTTTTTATTCAAATAAATAATTTTTTGTTTTTTGTCTCTTTTGATAATAAAACTACCAATATTCTACTAATATACATTGCTGAGAAAAGTGATACCACAATTCAAATAGCAAGTATAAGTCAAAATCATTTAATTAAGTTTATACCAAAAATAAACAATATAACTGCAACTATAAAACCCGTAATATTACTGTCCCATATAGCAGACCAAGATTTTTTAAATCATATAATAACCGAATCATTTAAATTTTTTCCCAATTTAATTTCATCTCTAATTCTCTCAAATATAAGTATATTAGCATCTATTGCTATACCTATAGATAGTATCAAACCAGCAATAGATGCTAAAGTTAATACAATTGAAAAAGATTTTATTACAGCAAGAACCATTACTATATACATAAATAATGAAATTGAAGCAAGAAATCAAGATAATCTGTAAACTATTATCAAAAACATAAATATGATTAAAAATCAAACTATTCAAGCAACAATAAGCTTCTCAAGTGATGAAGCTCATAGTTTCGAGTCAATTGCTTTTTCTGAAGTTAAATATATTGGAGCTGGAACAACTCATGTATTTATATCAGTAGAAAGCTTACTTGCCTCTTCTGGAGTATAATCTCAAGTTATTACTGCCCTTCAATTCAAAATTGCAGAATTAACATTTGGAGCAGTCAAAAGTTGTCATCAAACAAAAATAGCAATTGGCTTACCTATAAGCCTTGATGTAAGTTCTCAAAATATTTCAGCTCATTCATCATTAAAATTAAGCTCAACTTGTGGTTGAAAAGCTTCATTATACTGAACTGAAGATTTTACAAAATATTTATCATTAAGAATTCTTCACTTTTTGTCTTTTGCCGGTTTCCATTCTGATGGCTTCTGATTAATAAATATATAATCAAATGAAATACTTGGAACATTAACTAACTCTGTTCAAGTAGAAGTTTCAGTTCATGTTCAAGAACTTATAACAAGCTCCTGTTTTTCATCATATAGATAAAGAATATTAAGTATCCAGTATCAAGCATCTCATGAAACCTCTACTAGTTCTCAATCTAAAATTTCATAATGTTTTTTATAATTTCAAGTTAAAACTCCATCATATAATCAAATATTTACATTTTCAGGTAAAGAAAAGTAATTTTTCATATCTTCTAAAGTTCAACTCATAGTTCAAGAAAAAACATTTTCATAATTATCTTTAAATTTCTGAGAAGCAATTTCGAAGTTGGCTTTAGCTTCTTTAAAAGCATCAAAAGAGAGTTTTTTTCTTTCTTGAATATCCACATCCGTAATTTCAGTTCTTTCTTCCTTAAATTCTATTTTTACAACCTTTCATATAGCTTCTTTGGCTTTTTTTATATTATTACCATTTTCTAAATCATTATTTCACTTCAAAGGAATTTGAACAATTATATGTTCTTCTCAAGCGTAATCTGCAGAAGTAATAACAGAATCATTAATCTTTAATGTTTCAATTCTTTTATCAATAATAGATTTCAAACCTTCAATAATAGATTTTTCTTTTTGCTTATTATAATCTTTTTCTTTTCTAGCTTCTTCTAAATCAACTTTATAGTCAAGTTCTATTCATCATTGTAAATCAAGACCTAATTTATAATCTTTACCAGAAAAAGGAATATTTATACCATAAGATGACCAAGGAAAAACATATACAAATAATAATCATCAAAAAAGTACTATAAAAAACAGTCTAAATATAAGGTTTCTCATAAACAAAAATCAAAAATAAAACAAAATAAAATTTTATGATAAGTATCATATACAAAATAAAAAAAAAATCAATAAAAAGGTTTTTTAACTTAAAATTATTCCTTAATAATACATTTATTTTTTATTAGCTAATTGTCAACAAGCTGCATCTATATCATCTCACATAGTTGCTCTAATTGTTGAAACAACTCAATACTTTTCAAGAATATTTTGAAATTTCTCTATAATAACTTTAGGTGTAGTTTTATAAGTTCACCCTGTTCACTCTCAAGCATTATATGGAATAAAATTTACATGAGCAAGCTTTCATTTAAGTAACTTTCATAATTCATCAGCCAGAAAAATACTGTCATTAACTCCCGAAAGCATTATATATTCATAAAAAACTTTCTTATTTGTTTTTTCTACATAATAATCAAGTGATTCCATTAAATCGTTTAAAGGATATGTTTGTTCTACTGGCATTATTGATTTTCTTATTTTGTCATTTGGAGCATGAAGAGAAATAGCTAGTGAAGTTTGAGGAAAATCATTTGTAAACTTTTTAATTCATGGAATTATTCAGCAAGTAGAAACAGTTATTCTCCTATTTGATATATCTAGCTTTTTTTGATTACAAGCAAAATTAATAGATTTCTTTACATTTTCATAATTAAGCATAGGCTCTCACATTCACATAAAAACAATATTTCTAAGTTTATCTCATTGTTTATATAAAAGATGTGCAGCATAAAAAATCTGCTCTGCTATTTCGGTGTAACTAAGATTTTCTTTTAATCAAAGTTTTCAAGTCGCACAAAATGTACAAGCCATAGGACAACCAACTTGACAAGAAACACATAATGTTACTCTTCAAGTTAGATGTCTCATAATAACCGTTTCAATAAATTCTCATGATTTGGTCTTAAAAAGAATTTTTGTGGTCTGTCAATTTGAAGAAACTTTCTCAGTATGAACTTTTAAAGTATAAAGACAACAGTTATCTGCAAGAATATTTCTTAAATCCTTAGAAAGAGTAACCATATCGTGAAAATCTATTACAAAATTTTTGTAAAGAGCATTTTCTATTTGTGAATATCTAAACTTTTTTATTCAATTTTGTTCAAGCAAAACCTTAACTTTTTCTTCATCATGTATTGATATTAATTCTTTTTCCATTATACTTTTTATGAAATTAAATATTTTTTATTATATTAAAAGATATTTTTATAAAGTAAAGTTTTAAAACTATGAAAATAAACAAAAAAGCCTCATCAATGATTGAAGCTATTGTTATAACATTAATAATAACAATGTGAATGGTTTGAATGTTTAAAATTTATACTGAATCAATAAAATTATCAATAGCAACAAAAAATAGAATAATTGCCATACAAATAGCGAGAGAATGAATAGAAGCAATGGAATCTATTAGATGAAGTAATTGGATATTATATTCTTCAGATTATAAAAATTGTTGGAATACATTAAATTATAATTGAAGCTGTATAAATAATGCATGAATTTGAACTGATATACAAAATAACACTAGCTATGTTCTAAAAAATGATCCAAGTAATAGATGGATATTAGAAGAAAAACCAGGATTATGATCTGACTATACTGACTCTTTATATAGAACTGATTTCAGAGTAAAAAAAGATGCAAATGGTTTTTATACCCAAAGTTGATGAATAGACTTTAATCCAGTTTTCACAAGAGAAATAAAAATAGAGTATATTGACACCAACCTAGGAGCTACAAACTCAAATGATGAAAAAATGTTAGTAAGCAGTATAGTTCAACGGCTAGATTATTCATCCTCAAAACCTCACAAAATAAAACTAGAAACTATACTAAGCAATTGGAAAGAATAATAACTACTATATTTTTTTGTATTTATTTCTCATTCTCTAAACTTTCATCAACATCATCTTTAAAATCATTAATTATACCTCACAATCATTTTCAGCTATCATAATCTTCAATTATATTAGTCATATCACGTCAATCAAGCATATTACTAACTACTTCATCTAAAATTTCCTCACCAACTTGGCTTTCTCAATTTAAAAGAATTTCATATGAAATTCAATTTTTAGCAAATTTTGATAAATTAAGCCCCCACTTATTAAATTTTGTTGCAAAAGTACCTCATGGTTTATTAAAAGAATCTAGTATATCAACTCTAGTACCATTATTTTCAAGTAATCAAGAAACTAGTTTTCTTAATTGATCTTTTAAAATCTTTTCTTGAGCAAACCTTCATCAATGTTTAGAATAATCTCTTTTAGAAATAGCCTCTAATTCTGTATATATCTCTTCCCATAAAATTATTCATCCTTTATGACGAAAATTTCATAGATTACCTTGTGGTAATAATTCTAGAGTGGACTTTTTCATATCCATACCAGATATTCAAGCTTTATTAAATGAATCCATTATAAGTCATTCATTCTTATCAAAAGATGCATCACCAGCCATATATCAAGTAAATTGATCATAATACTTTTTAAACTTCTTATTTCATGGCTGTTTTTTTCAATTTTCATCAATAAAATCATCTTTTTCAATCAAAATTATTTTATTTATATCTGATAATTCTCAAGTTTTACCATCGTTAAGCATAAAAAGAGCATCAATTAAACTTTTTCAATAATCATCATAAAATAACTCTGTTTCAGATATTTTATCTCTTTCTGGCATTCAACTGTTATGTATATTTCAATATATTTTTTTAGCTCTTTCTTCAATATCAGGAAATTTAGAAGGATATAACTTTCAAAGTCTTTTTGATAATTCAAGAATAGTGTCATTTGCCAAATCAATATCAGATTTGAATGACATAAATCTAGTAATAGGAATAAGCATAGATTTAGAACACATATTTTTTATTTTGTCAGTCATGCTTCTCTCAAAACCATATGCTATTCATGAAAACATCATTAAAAATGGTATTTTACTCATATTTTGAAAACTTCATCCTTTTTCAATAACCTTTTCTGCCCATCACATCGCATTAGAATAATCTCATCATTTAAGTTCACCTATTCATCAATTTAATCTTCATTCTACAGTTCTTTCTTCTCCTCAATCACTAAGTCAAGCCTGATAACCTTCATCCTTTCATTTTGACCTATAACTTTTAAATTCTTTATGTAATCTTCATCTCCTTTTTTTTCATTTATATCATAAAGATCAACATTGTTTAGTTAATAATTTATATACTAATTCTTCTTCTGTAAAAGGAATATTTTGAGATTCTTGTTCATTTTTTACTTCAAGATATAATTCATCTCATATCTCTCATCATAATGATTTATAATATAAAAATGTATTTTTATACCCATACAAATCCTTCACATAAAGATTTCAATACTTCTCCATAAAAAACATCATTCCTGCTTCTTTTTTATAATCAGGACAATCTTTATTTAATAACCACTTGGTAACCAATTCAACAGCTTCTTTTGTATCCAAATCTTTTAGCTTCTGAGAATATTCATCCATTCTTTTTTTCTGAGCAGACTCAACTCTTGACAACATATCTGTTTTTAATTCTTTTGGCAAAAATTTACCAAAAACTCAACTTGCAAATTTAGCTGCATGTTCGTCATTTCATTCTTTCAAATATTGTTCTATAGAATCAAATCAAAGTTTAAATCAAGCAATAGTATCAGCAACCGATAAGTTATGAAAAAATTTTGAAACTAAACTATTATGCATTCACTTAACTCAATTTGAAGAATCTACTTCTTTTGTATTTTTTTGAGCCTCTAAACTTTTTGGAATTAATCAGTTTTTTATAATATGATTATGTAAATAACCAAGAGTTACTTCATATTTTTCTTTTTCTACTAAATAATTTACTTCTTTTCATTTATTTTTAGCTTCTTTTGTTTCTACTTCTCAAAAACTAATACTAGCTACTCATCAAGAAATTGAATGAATTTTAACAAGTTGGTTATCTGATTTTCATCATGTTCAAACCAAAAAATCATATTTATATTTTTCATCTTTTTTTGATAATCAACCATCTTTCTCATCAAAACTTCCCCAAGCTCAAGATATTTTTGTATCTGAACTATTTTTAACAGTATTTAATAAATCATATGTATTAGTTATCTTTGATAATCTTTTAGCTGATTTTTCTTTAAAAGTTTGATAAAAACTCTGAAAATCAATATTTTCTGTTCAAGAAGGCGAAGTTAAAATTATTTCTCTTTTTTCTTTATCAACATTTATAATGGTATACACTCATTTCTTTCCTTTATTTTTTCAGTCTGCTTCAAAACTCGTTCAATTTTCAAGTCAAAATTCTTTTCAAGAAGAATCTATTTCATCTATTTTATCTAGCAATAATCTTAAATTAAAATCCTCAAGATTTTTTAATTCTTCTCTAACATTTATCAATGAAGAATTGTTATTTAGCTTATTTTCAAGCCATTTTTGTGCTGACTTAAATCATTTTTCTTTTTCAATTTTCTCATATTCACCACTATTTATTAATTTATCTCTCTCTTGATTATAAATTTTTAAATTTTCTGATTCTGTCTGCTGTATTTGCTCACTTTTATCTTTAAACTCAATTATATCTCATTCTGATTTTATTTCTCAACTTCTTATTTTATCTTTAATTTGAATATCTGAAAGAAAATCAACTCTTTCTATATTCATATTTAGTCAAGTTCATTTAGCTTTTCAACTTAACATTGATAAAAAAGAAGTATATGAAAAATAAGATGTTTTTGACATAGAACTATTGTAAATATTAGTTCATTTTTCTTCTACTTTTATAACTCAAGATTTATCTCAATCATCAACTATTTTCGCATAAAAAACTATATCTTTTTTTGTCTTATTTTTGGTTTGCCTTCAATACTCATCAATAATTGTATCTTCTGATTCACTAACAGTATTTCATTTAATAACAATTGTATGTCATACTTTAAAATTATCAGGATTAGAAACAACTCAAATTTTTCTTAATTTATCCTTAAATTCATTTAATCATAAATTATTTTCTTTTATTTTATTTAACAAAGAATTATATGCTGATGAAACATTCCTTAATTCTCAAGTTTTAACAAATTGTTTTATATCTTTCTCTGACTTTATATATTTATTTGTTGAAACATAAATTTTATCATCTCTAAGTTTTCAAGCTAAGGCTTTTACTTCTTTGTCATACAAAAAAACTCCCTGCTTTTCAAAATCTTTTCTTATAATATCTTGTTTTATTTGTTTTCATGTATTTTTTGAAATTACTCAGCTTTCAATTAATTTATCAAGAGAAATTGTAGGAGAAAAAGTATGAATAATTTTTAATTTGTCTTCTAAAGAGAAAATATTTAAATCGAAAAGAGTATGTATTGAATTATAGTCAAAAGTCATATTTTTTTGAAAACTTCAAATAACTATATCTAATGCTCTTTTATCACTTTTGTTTAGTTTTTTTCTTTTTTCTTCCAAATTAAAATCCTTAAAAAATTCTAAAGCATTTCTTCTATTTGGAAGTTTGTTTCAATAAACAGTTTTAATAAATTTTTCTCTATTATTAACTCATCAAGATACTTCTTTAGTTTTAGCACCTCAACCAAGAAGTTCTTTTAGTTCTTTTTTACTTAAAACCTCTATTTTTCTTAAAAATTTAGTATCATATTCCTGAGATTCAATCTCATACTCACTAAGTATAGCTTGTTTAAGAGATTCTTTTAAATTATTTAATTCAACAAGATCATCTCAAAATGCATCAACAATATCTAAATATCTTATTTTAGATAAATCAAAGTCCTTATAATCCTCTCATGCTACTTTTTTTGATAATTCTAAGTCTTTACGCATCTGGGAGCTTATTTTTCAAGCTCTAAAAATATTAACTAATTCTTCTTTTGAATTATCTAAGTTATATGAATTTTTTAATATTTTAAGTATTTCAGCTTTTTGATTTGATTCTTTTACTTTTTTATCTTCAGCTTCTTTATCTAATTTATCTTTTTCTTTTTGTTCTAACACTTCATCTTGATTTGATGTACTCATTTATTTCTAAATTAATAAATAAATTTGTATTATTATAGCATAAAATCATAAAAAAAACAAAAAAATAAAACTTTTATTTTTTACTGTTTTATATATACTGTTTTTTATTTTAAAATATAAAAAAATTATGATAATAATTTGAATAATAGCAGCTCTAATTCTTTTTTCTGTGATAGTATTAATACATGAATATTGACATTTTAAAGCTGCAAAAACTTTTTGAGTAAAAGTAGAAGAATTTTGACTATGAATTCCTCCAAGAGCAAAAAAATTATTTACTGATAAATCTTGAACTCTTTTTTCGCTAAATTGGTTACCAATTTGAGGTTTTGTAAGGTTAAAATGAGAAATGCCAAACTCATTTTTGTTATTTGATAAATCATGAAAAAAATTATCAAATGATGAAATAAAAAAATTTTTAAATGAGAAGTTAGATTTATATAATAAATCTTGAGATAAAATTCCAAAATCAGATATAGAAATTATAACAAAAAAAATAAAAGAAAATTATTCTAAAGATAGTTTAATGACAAAACCATATTGGCAACAAGCTATAATCATACTAGCATGAGTTTTTATGAACTTTGTTTTAGCTTTTTTACTATTTTCTTTTGCTTTTTTTATATGAATAAAACCTATTTGAATAAATGACAAAATAGAAACAAACCTAAATATAAAACTAATTCCAAATGTTCAACAGTGATTAGAAATATGACTTCTAGAAAAAAAATCTTGAGTGTTATTATACCCTATCAAATGAAGTCCAGCAGAAAGGACTTGAATAAAAAATTGAGATGTACTATTAGAAATAAAGTCCAATAGTTTTGATTTTATAGAAACAAATTCTCCTAAAAAAGTTATAGAAATAATTAATAATAATAAAGGAAAAGAAATATCCTTAAATATAATTCCTAAAGGAGAAAAGGAAAAAAAGATAATTAATATAAAAGTATGAGAAAACTGAAAAATATGAAGCTATCTTTGAGAAAATATTATTCATAATAAAGATTTTAAATACAAATATTGATTTTTTGATTCAATAAAATACTGAGCTTTAGAAACTTACAATCAAGCTTTACTAACATTCAAAGCTATATGAATGTTGTGAAAAAAGTTGATTTATCCAAAAGATGAAAAAGAGAGAGAAGAAGCTCTAGAACAAGTAAGTTGACCAATATGATTAGTTAGCTTTATAAGTAATTATATCTCTGCTTGATTTATGTTTTTGGTTATAATTTGAGCAATAATAAGCATTAACTTATGAGTATTTAATCTATTGCCAATTCCAGCATTAGATTGATGAAGGTTTATTTTTATAATGATAAATGGCTCTTTAAAAGTATTATTTTGAAAAAAAGCCATAAATGACAAAGTAGAAACGCTTACACACCTTCTATTTTTTGCAATTTTGATATTTTTGAGTATAATTATATCATACAATGATATATTAAAAATTATTGAAAAATAAATTATGAAGAAAAACTCTGTAATAAATGCAGCTATGAGATATGTTAATAAAATACTTCTTCCACTAGAAGATTATTATTATCATCAATACAATCATGCCTTAGACGTGATGAAAAGAGCAGAATATCTATGAAGAAAAGAATGACTTGAAGAAGAAAATATTGAAATATTATGTTTAGCTGCACTATTTCACGATTCATGATTTATTATAGAATATGATAATAACGAAGTTTTTTGAGCTAGAATTGCCTCAAATTATTTAAAAATAATTTTGTACCCAGAAGAAAAAATCAAGATAGTTGAGAAACTTATATTAGCAACTGATCCCAAATACAAAAAACCTAAAAATATTCTAGAAAAAATCATAAAAGACTCTGATATGGATAATTTATGAAGAGAAGATTTTTTTGATAAATGACAAAAATTAAAAAAAGAACTTGAAATTATAAAAAAAATCAAAATAAAAGACCCTGATTGGCATCACTCAACTCTTGATTTACTATATGAACACAAATTTTTTACAAAATATCAATTAAAAGAAAGAAATAAAACAAAGGAAATAAACAAAATTCATCTAAAAGACTTGATTTGAAAAAATAAAAAAGTAGAATTCAAAGACTATAGTATTGAATTATAATTAAATGTTTGATTTTAAATTAGAAAATAATGATGGATTAGCAAGAGCCTGAAAATTCGAAACAGCACATGGGAGTTTTTATACTCCTATTTTTATGCCTGTTTGAACAAAAGCAACTGTTAAATGAATAGTAAATGAAGAATTAAATGAAATGTGAGCTGAAATAATCCTCAATAATACATATCATTTATACCTAAGACCATGACAAGATATAATAAAACACTTTTGATGAGTTCATAAATTTCAAAATTATAACAAGCCCATACTAACAGATAGTTGATGATTTCAGGTATTTTCATTGTGAAAAACAAGACAGTGAGATAGTCTAGTTAAGATAAATGAAAATTGAGTTGAATTTAGAAGTTTTATAGATGGTTCTAAACATTTTTTTAATGCAGAAAATGTAATGGACTTACAATCAAATCTTTGAGCAGATATAATAATGGCTTTTGACGAATGTGCTCCATGAAATAGTAGTCATAGTTATGCAAAATCAGCAATGAACAGAACTCACAGATGGGCTGAAAGATGTATAAAAAGATGGAAAGAAAACGAATTAAAAAGAAAAAAAGATTGACTATATCCACAAGCTTTATTCCCTATAATCCAATGAGTTACCTATGAGGATTTAAGAAAAGAAAGTGCAAAATTTATATCAAATTTAGACTGTCCTTGAGTTGCAATATGATGATTATCAGTATGAGAGACCAAAAAAGATATGTACAAAACTCTAGATATAATAAATCCATTTTTGCCAAAAGATAAACCTAGATACTTAATGTGAGTATGAACTCCTGAAGATTTGATCGAGGCTATTGACAGATGAATAGATATGTTTGACTGTGTATTACCAACAAGACTTTGAAGACATGCTACAGCTTTTTCAAGTTTAGGTAGAATAAATATGAAAAATGAAAAATGGAAATTATCCAATGAAAAATTAGATCCAAATTGTGATTGTAAAGTATGTGTTTGATATACAAAATGATATTTAAGACACTTAGTTGCAGAAAAAGAAATGCTTTGAATGAAACTTATAAGTTATCATAACTTATATATGCTTGTAAATCTTGCAAAAAAAGCTAGAGAAGCAATTTTAAAAAATCGTTATAGTAATTTTAAAAAAGAATTCCGGGAAAAATATAAATTAAAAAATAAATAAATTATATTTAAAATATGAAGAATAAACTTAAATTTAGTTATAAAAGTTTTTTAATAAAAATAATAAGAGTAGTTTTTTTATCGTATTTTGCAATACTAATTTTTTTGTACTTTAATCAAAAAAATATGATTTATTATCCTAATCACCCAAAAGAAAAAAATTTTTTTGATTGTCCTTATTACAAACAAAATGAAAAGAAAATCTATAAAAACACTAGATTCTATGAAAGAAAATGAGAAAAAAATAATATAATAGTTTTTTTTCATTGAAATGCTTGATGAATGTGTGATAGAAAGTACATAAAAGAACTACTAGAAAAAACATGAAACAGTATTATTATGGTTGAATATTATTGATATTCAGATGGTCCTGGGATAAAACCTAATATTTCAAATATATTAAAAGATGTAAAAAATATTTGAGAATACTTAGAAAATAAAAATTATAATAAAATTTATGTTATGTGAAGAAGTATATGAACTTGACCAGCTTCATATTTTTCAAAGAATTTCAAAACTGATAAATTAGTTTTAATTTCTCCATATTCTCAATTATACAAAGTTGCAAGAAATAAATACCCTTACATTCCAGTAAAGCTTATATTTTCTGAAAATTATAATAATGAAAAATATTTAGAAAACTACGAAAATAAGCTATTAATTATACACTGAGAAAAAGATAATATAATTCCTCTAAAACTTTGAGAAGAATTATTCAATAAAATTAATAATAAAAACAAAAGATTTTTAAAAATCAAAAATTGAAATCATAATGATTTATTTTATAAAACAGAAGTAAATAAAGAAATTAGCGAATTTTTAGAGTAAGTCCCTAAAACCCACTTTGCAAATCAAGCATTTTCTTATATTGTCATTTTAACTTTATAAGCTCTTTATGTGTACCATCTTCAACCACTTTCCCATTTTCAATAAATATTATTCTGTCAGATTCTTTTACTGTTTGAAGTCTATGAGCCACTACTATTACTGTTTTTCATTTAAAAAGGTTATGGAGAGCC
>PDWI01003207.1_pt1 | contig 41693 bp, 42 predicted proteins | sample 1430891 | NCBI WGS metagenome assembly PDWI01 (sample SAMN01162508, study PRJNA174530) | Oral metagenome, whole genome shotgun sequencing project. | biome: Marine environment; feature: Marine mammal; material: Swab sample of the gingival sulcus; isolation source: swab sample of gingival sulcus... | reverse complement strand
ACAATAGTGCAAATATAAAAAAATTCATATTTGCAAAAAAAAGACGAAGAAAAGTAAATTTATTATACATTTAGTAAATCAAAATTGTTTACATGTAAAAGTTGTATAATCATAAATATATTATTATGGATTAATTTAAATTCGCAATATCTTAATAAAAATGCTATTTTTGTTTGTTGTCTTTTATGTGTTAAATCATTATCATATATTTAATCTGATATAATGGGTGAAAAATATTTTAGGAATGTTATGAGACTTAGCGATAAAGAGGCTTTGCATCTTTTGAAAAATGCACCTTTGCATACTTTAGGAAAACTAGCGAGTGAAAAAAAATTACAACTTCATCCAGATAAGATAACTACTTTTATTGTGGATAGAAATATAAATTATACAAATGTTTGTTGGGTGGATTGTAAATTTTGTGCATTTTTTAGACATGCAAAAGAAGAAGATGCTTACGTATTGAGCTTTGAAGAGATTGGTAAAAAGATAGAAGAACTTCTTGATATCGGTGGAACGCAGATACTTTTTCAAGGGGGAGTTCACCCAAAGTTAAAGATAGAGTGGTATGAGGATTTGGTTAGTTGGATTAGTGAAAATTATCCGCAGGTGACTATTCACGGTTTTTCAGCTATAGAGATAGACTACATAGCAAAGCTTAGTAAGATAAGTATAAGAGAAGTTTTAGAGCGTTTACATGTAAAAGGTTTAAGTTCTATCCCAGGCGCTGGAGCTGAGATATTAAGCGATAAAGTAAGAGATGTGATAGCCCCTAAAAAACTTGATGTTAGTAGGTGGATAGATGTTCATAGGCAGGCTCATCTAGTAGGTATGAAATCTACTGCTACTATGATGTTTGGAACGGTTGAGAGCGATGAAGATGTGATTGAGCATTTGCGTCATGTGAGGGATTTGCAAGATGAAACTGGAGGTTTTCGTGCTTTTATAGCTTGGAGTTTTCAAGGGGCAAATACTCGTTTAAAGGTCGAACTTCCTCATCTTCAAAAAGCTTCATCAAATCGTTATTTGAGAATACTTGCAGTGGCAAGACTTTATCTTGACAATGTGCCAAATGTACAAAGCTCATGGGTAACGCAAGGAAGTTATATAGGACAACTTGCTTTAAAATTTGGAGCAAATGATTTAGGTAGTACGATGATGGAAGAAAATGTGGTCGCAGCCGCTGGTACGGCAAATAAAATGAATCAAGAGCAGATGATAGATTTAATCCGAGATATCGGAGAATACCCCGCAAAAAGGGATACTGCTTATAATATATTAGAAAGATTTTAGGAGAGAGAATGAAGTTAAAAGATTTACATGTAAATTCAACCCGGGTTCCATTTGTATTTGAACAAAATAGCGCTTTGCCAATTGTTTCATTAAAACTTATATTTACCGCTTGTGGAAAAATAGAAGATGGTAAAAAAGCTGGACTTAGTAGAATGAGCGCAAAAGTGCTTGAAGAAGGAACAAAAAAACTTGGCTCAAATGAGTTTGCAAAAAGAATGGAAAATAGAGCCATAGAGTTTAACGTTGCTTCTGGGGTTGAAACTTTGAGTTTGAGTATAAATTCACTAAGTGAGAGCTTTGAATATGCTCTTAATATGCTTATAAAACTTTTAAAAGACCCAAATGTAACCGAAGATACGATACAGAAGATAAAAGAGATAACCATAGGAAATATTTTACGTAAAAAAAGTGATTTTGACTATGAGGCGAACCTAAACTTGCAAAAACTTTTATATCCTAATAGTCCACTAGAAAATCCATCTTTAGGAACACAAAGTAGTATAAAAGATATCAGTTTAAAAGATGTGAAAGAGTTTTTAAAAACCCACTTAAATATCGAAAATGCAATGGTTGTTATCGGTGGTGATTTAGATGAAAGCAAGGCTAAAGAAGTTGCTAAAAAGCTTTTAAAAGTTTTACCAAATGGCAAAAAAAGAGAAACTTTACATGTAAAAACTTCTGACAAACAAAAGCAAGAAGTTTTAAAACGACAAAGCGAACAAGCTTATATATATTTTGGCTCTCCTTTTTATGTTAGCATAGCTGATAAAGACGCTTATAAAGCCCAAGTGATGGCTTTTATACTTGGTTCATCTGGCTTTGGAAGTAGGCTAATGGAGGAGATAAGAGTTAAGCGCGGACTTGCTTATAGCGCTTATGGTCGAGTTGGATTAGAGCGAAGTTCAAACGCATTTTTAGGCTATCTTCAAACAAAAAATGAAAACAAAGATGAGGCTATTAAAATAGTAAAAGAGGTGGTAAGTGAATTTGTTAAAAATGGTGTTAGTAAAGATGAGCTTGAGCAGGCAAAGAGATTTTTACTTGGTTCTGAACCACTTAGAAATGAAACTTTATCCCAGCGTTTAAGTCGTGATTTTTTAGATATATATAGCGGTCATGGGGTGGGTTATAGTAAGAAAAAACTTGAACTTATCTCAAAATTAACTCTTGAAGAGTTAAACGCTTTTATCTCATCGCACAAAGAGATAGAGCTTTTAAGTTTTTCTATCGTCACAAACGAAGATGTTTGAAGAGATTGATAAAAAAAAGTTAAACTCTTTAGGGGTTAAAACACTTTTAGATTTGGTACTTTTAATTCCAAACTCTTTTGAAGACACAACCATCATGCAAACTCCAAGAAATGGAAAAAGTGGGGTTTTACATGTAAAAGTAAATTCTTTAAATAAACGCGTAAATACTTTACATGTAAGCTGCTTGTGTGATACTTGGAATATGATGATAAGTTTAGTCATTTTTAACGCAAAACCATTTCATTATGCAACCTTTAAAGCGTCAAAAAAATTATATGTTTTAGGCAAGGTTGAGTATATATACGGTAAATGGCAGATGGTTCAACCTAAAGTTATAACAAATATCGGCACCATAACCCCACGCTATAAAACCCCTTTAAAAAATCCTACTATCATAAACTTGATGAAAAAGTATATAACGAAAGAAAATCTTTTGCGTTATCCTTTAACGGAGTATGAGGCAAAGTTGCTTTATGATTTACATGTAAAATATAAAAACGAGCTTTTAGAGGGAGTAAATTTTGAAAATATATTAAAACCTGTTTTAAAAATGGTTGAGATTTGCAACTATCTTTTAAAACTTTCTTCTAAAAAATTAAGCTTTCCAGCTTCATCTAAACTAATTTCAAGCGAGAGCGAATTTGTAAAATCTTTACCTTTTAGTTTAACAAATGATCAACAATATGCCATAAAAGATATCAAAGAGGATTTAGCAAGTGACATCGCTACAAAGCGTGTTATCATGGGAGATGTGGGTTGCGGTAAGACGATGGTGATATTTGCTAGTGCGATGATGGCGTATCCAAAAAAGTCTATACTTATGGTGCCAACTACTATCCTAGCAGTGCAGATTTTTAATGAAGCGCAAAAATATCTTAAGATAAAAACTTGTTTAGTAACTTCAAATGAAAAAGATTTGAACTTAGATGAATATGATTTTATTATCGGAACTCACGCACTTTTATATAAAAACTTGCCAAAAAGTGACCTTGTTATGATAGATGAGCAGCACCGTTTTGGAACAAAACAGCGCAAACTTATACACTCTCTTGTAAGTAGTGGTAAAACTCATCCACACTTTTTACAATTTAGCGCAACCCCAATTCCGCGCACTTTTGCTATGATAAATTCATCTGTTATAAAGTATTCATTTATAAAAGAACTTCCTTTTAAAAAGGATATCGATACTAAGATAATAAAAAAGGAAAATTTTAAAGAACTGCTTTTACATGTAGAAAATGAAATAGAGAAAAATCACCAAATCATCATCATCTATCCACTTGTTGAAAAAAGTGATGTAAATGAGTATCAAAGTTTGCAAGAAGCAAGAGGTTTTTGGGAGAAAAAGTATAAAAATGTTTATGTAACTCACGGTAAAGATAAGGAAAAAGAAGAAATTTTACAAGAGTTTAGAGAGCATGGAGATATATTGTTAGCAACAACAGTTGTAGAAGTTGGTATATCTTTGCCAAGACTTACAACTATCGTCATCGTAGGGGCTGAAAGGCTTGGTTTTGCTTCACTTCATCAACTTCGTGGACGTGTTAGTAGAACTGGACTAAAGGGGTATTGTTATCTCTTTTCATATTCAAAAAACCTTCAAAGACTTGAAGAGTTTGCCTCAACCTCAAACGGTTTTGAGATAGCCGAACTTGACTTAAAATATAGACAAAGTGGCGACTTGCTTAACGGTCTTGTCCAGCACGGTGAGCAGTTTAAGTATTTTGATATAAGACGTGATGTGCAGGTGCTTAAAAATGCTAAAAAAAGGTTAAACTTATGATATTTTTGATTGTTTTTTGTAGTGTGATTTTGCTTATGAATTATGTTATCATAAGAGGTCTTATAAAGTATTTACATGTAAAAAAAATATATAAAAATATTTTAACATCTTTTGTGATAATTATGACTATTTTTGAGATAGAGTTTGCGGTAAATTTTAAAATTGATGAATACTCAATATTTTTTTATAAACTAAGTGCTATTTTTATAGGTGTAAGTTTTATATTTTTTAGTGTAGCGCTAGTACATCAAATGCTTTTATTGAGCATCAAAAAAGTTACGTTTAGTTCAAATAGGCGTGAATTTTTAGAAAAACTTTTTAGTTTTTCAGCGCTTGGGATTGGATTATTTTCAGTTTTTAGTGGGATTTTAGGCGGATTTAAAAAACCAAAAGTAACACATGTAAATCTACATGTAAAAAAACTAAAGCGTGAATTTAATATAGTTCAATTAAGTGATGTTCATATTGGAAAGATTTTAAAAAGGGATTTTTTGCAAGAGTTAGTTGTTCAAACAAATGCTTTAAATCCTGACATAGTGGCAATAACTGGGGATTTGGTTGATATGGATATAGAAAAGATTAAAGATGAATTAGCTCCACTAAAAAATCTAAAAGCAAAATATGGTGTATTTTATGTGGCTGGCAATCACGAATATTACCACGGCGTTGAGGGTATATTGGAATATCTTGAGATGTTAGGTTTACAAGTTTTACGAAATAGCTCTAAGATAGTGGGCGGAGTTAATGTGTGTGGTGTTTATGATGAGACTGCTAAGAGATTAAAACATCCATATAAGCCAGATATACAAAAGGCGATAAGCAAAAATGATGAGAGTTTGCCAACTATTTTACTTGCTCACCAGCCAAAAGCTGTGGAAGATTTACCCAAAGATTCTAAGGTTGATCTGATATTAAGCGGTCATACACATGCAGGGCAGATATTTCCTTTTGGGCTTTTAGTTCGACTTGTTCAGCCATATCTTTACGGTCTTTATCGCCACAATAAAAATACTCATATATTTGTTAGTAGTGGTGCTGGTTATTGGGGCATGGCTATGAGATTTTTAGCACCAAGCGAGATAGCGCATATAAAGTTATTGCCTAGCATTTGATGCGGTTTAAAATTTTTTCCAAAAAGAGCTACTAAAAAGCATTAAGATAGTATAACACTCAAGTCGTCCTATGATCATACCGATTAGAAGAACTATTTTATCCATATCAGTAAAGTTGCTATAGTTTTGAGCTGGACCAGAAAGACCAAAGCCAGGACCTATGTTACCTACGACACTAAGTGCGGTTGAGATGGCAGTTAATTCATCGTATCCAACAGAGAAAAGATATATCATAACAACGATAACTGTTAGTATAAATAGTGAAAAAAATCCAAAAACGCCACTTATGACATTTGGTGAGAGGATTTTTTTATTGATATATATAGCATTTAGTGCAGATGGGTGTAAAATTCTTTTTATTTCAAGGGAGATATTTTTAAAAAAGATTATATATCTTATCATTTTAACCCCACCGCCAGTTGAGCCTGCCATTGCAGAACTAAGCATTCCTATAAATACCAGCATGATAGCTACATGTCCCCATGTTTCATAGTCTAAAGTTACAAAACCTGTTGTTGTCATAACGCTTGCTATGGTAAAGGCTGAGTGGGTTAGGGAGGAAAATAGGTTTCCATCGTTGCTAAAATGAACCAAAGTTAGTAAGATGCTAAGAACTATAAAGGTTAGTATATAGTATTTAAATTCTTCTGATTTTAAGCATTTAAAATTTGCATGTACAACTCTATAGTGGATAAGAAAGTTTGTGCCTCCAAGAAGCATAAAGAGTATTGTCGTCCATAAAATAGCAGGATTTTCGTAGAAACCCATAGAGGCATTTTTGGTTGAAAATCCACCTGTTGAAATGGTACAAAATGCATGGTTGATTGCGTCAAACCAGTTAAGATCAAATATAAGCAATAGTAATAAGTTAGAAATAGTCAAGCTTAAATATATAAGCCATAAAGATAGGGCAGTTGAGCTAATTTTGGGTAAATGTTTTTCTAAAGATATGCCTGTGCTTTCTGCTTTAAAAAGGTTTAGCGAGCCACTTGGGTTTATAAGTGAAAGCAATCCTATACTTAAAACTACCATGCCAAGGCCACCAAGCCACTGGGATAGTGAGCGTAAAAAAAGTATGCTTTTTGGTAGCGCTTCAATATCAGTAAAAACACTTGCTCCTGTTGTTGTAAAACCGCTAATCGCTTCAAAAAAAGCACTTATAAAAGTAATATCCGTAAGTAAAACAAACGGAATTCCCCCTTCAATGCCAAGCATTATCCAAATGAGACAAACTGATAAAACTCCCTCTTTTGTTGTCATATTTTTAGGCGCATTTTTTGTTAGATAAAAACCGATAGTGTTAAGAATAAGCAAAAAAAATGAAAAATAGAAAAACTTTGTTATATCTTCATTAAAATATATGCCTACTAATATGGGTAAAAAAAGCATAACGCTAACAAGTAAGCCAACTGCACAAATAAATCTTACAATAACCGCAATTCTCATGTTAAAACTGTTTATCTAGCCACTTTTTTATATGTTTAGTGTTTTCACTCTCGCAACACGCTACTATACTATCGTGCAAATTTATACTAGCATCCTCTTCTATGGGGATAATTTCATCGCCTCTAAGAATAAAAAATAGACCTAAAGCTTGGATTTTGCTGCTGAAATCTTTTATCTTTGTTGCTACTAAAAGACCAAAAGTGTGTTTGATTAAAACTGTTGCATCTTTTGCACAATACTTTTTTGTAACTACTAAGTTAATATCATCAAGTTTTTCTGCTATTGAGTAAAAAGATGATGGTTTTAGTCCTCGGATAATCTCTATTTTGGAATTTCTCATCAAAGAGGTATATTCTGGGTCATTGTTAATAGCTACAACTTTTGGGATTGAGTTATATTTTGCTTCAAGACACTTTACTAGGTTAAATTCATCTTTATTAGTTGTTGCTATTACCATTTGAGCATTTTGCATCTCATCTTCGTTAAAATGGTGGTCAAGACCATATTTTGTATGATATATGGTTGCATCTTCTCCTAGTGTTTCTTGCGCATATTTACAAAGAGTTATATCTTTTTCAAACATTCTTACATGTATTCCTCTTTTGATGAGAATATTTGCAATCTTACATGCAAGTTTATCTCCACCAAAAAGTACGCACCCTTCTATATTGGGATAGTTTGGACCATATTTGTCACCAATGGCTTGCAAATCTTCTATCTTACATATCATATACACCAAGTCATTTTTTAAAAGCATTTCGCAAGGGCTTGGTAGGTAAAATTCGTTTCCTCTTTTTATGCCACAAAGTTTTATATTTGATTGTAAAGATGCTAAAAATTCCTCTTGTGATATGGGTTCATCTATGTTTTCTAAGTATAAAGAGCTAACGGTAAAATTTGTATTTTCCAAGCTTTTTATACTTTGCGCATAAGGGTAATCTATCGTTCTTTTTACTCGACTTAAAACTTCCTTGATCGGAAATATTGCATGGTCAAGATTTAACCTCTCTTTGATATTTGGAAGGTTATATATATCATCATTTAGTCGAATAATTTTTTTTCTTATTGTTAAAACTTCATCGATTAATAAGCTGACGAGTATATTTGTATCATCATTGTTTGTTACAGCGATGAAAATATCAATATTTTTATCTATATTTTCGTATAAAGATAAATCTTTTGCATCTCCATGTATAGCTAAAACATCAAGTTTAGAACTAATATCTCGTATGGCTTGAAGATTTTTATCGATAACAATTACCTCATGGGAATCCATAAGATAATTGCTTAGCATAAATCCAACACCCCCAGCGCCAACTATAACAATTGTCATGGCTTAATTACACGTTAAATCTAAAGTGCATTACGTCCCCATCTTGCACTATATAATCTTTGCCTTCAAGCCTCATTTTGCCAGCTTCTTTTGCTCCATTTTCGCCATTATGGGCGATAAAATCATCATAATTTATAACTTCGGCGCGAATAAAACCTTTTTCAAAATCATTATGTATAACAGAAGCAGATTTTGGTGCTTTCCACCCTTTTTTAATAGTCCAAGCACGAACCTCTTTTACTCCAGCAGTAAAATAGCTGATAAGATTTAATTTAGAAAAAGATGTGCGTATTATCTTATCAAGTCCGCTTTCGTTGATGCCAAGTTCTTTTAAAAACTCATTAGCTTCTTCATCGCTTAAAGCTACCATCTCTTCTTCTATTTTAGCACATATTACGATAACTTCAGCGCCAACTTTTTTTGCATGTTCTTTTAAAGCTACAACATAACTATTGTCTTCTAATAATCCATCCTCATCAACATTTGCACCGTATATAATAGGCTTATTTGATAAAAATCTAAGTTCTTTATTTAAAGCTATAAAGTGTGGATTTTCCTTATCTTCATAGGTGCTAACTGGTTTTAGTTCGTCTAAATGAAGTGCTAGGTTTTTAGCAACTTCTAAAACAGCTTTTGCCTCTTTTTCTGCCTTTGCTTGACGAGTAAGTTTTTCTATCTTTTTTTGAAGTTGTTCAACATCTGCTAAGATTAGTTCGCCTTCGATTATCTCAATATCGCGTAGTGAATTTATCTCTCCTTCAACGTGAGTGATATTTTCATCTTCAAAACATCTTACCATGTGTAAAATTACTTCCACATCGCGAATATTAGATAAAAATTGATTTCCTAGACCCTCGCCTTTACTAGCACCTTTTACAAGTCCAGCAATATCAACAAAATCCACAGTAGAGTGTTGAATGCGTTCTGGATTTACAATAGAGGCTAATTTTTCAAGTCTGTTATCAGGAACTGCAACTATAGCTTTATTTGGCTCAATGGTACAAAATGGATAGTTTTGAGCTTGTGCGTTTTGTGCTTTTGTTAAAGCATTAAAAGTAGTGGACTTTCCAACATTTGGAAGCCCAACGATGCCAACACCAACACCCATTATAAGTCCTTAAACTGCAAGTGTCTTAGCCAAGATATACACATTCTTACGCCTGCTCCACTTGCACCGTATTGGTTATAGCCCCATGCTTTTTCTATAAAAGCTGGACCTGCAATGTCAAGGTGAAGCCACTTGTCTTTATATTTTGGTTTGATAAACTTACTTAAAAATACACCAGCTGTTATAGCACCACCATATCTTGTGTTTGAGATATTGCATATATCAGCCACTTCGCTTTTCATAGCTTTATCTAAGTATCTATTTGAATAAAGTGGAGTTGTAAGTTCGCCACTTCTTTTTGATACTTCATAAAACTCTTGTTGAAGCTTTTCATTAAGTCCTAGTATTCCACTTGTGTATTCGCCTAATGCCACAACGCAAGCCCCCGTTAGAGTTGCAAGGTCAAAAATATAGTCTGGTTTAAATTCTTGCGCATAGTCTAAACAATCGCAAAGAACCAATCTTCCTTCTGCGTCAGTATTTTTTACCTCAATGGTAGTTCCACTACGTGAGTGTAAAACATCATCTGGTTTATAAGCATCTCCGCCTATCATATTTTCAGTTGCACCTATGATGCCGTGAACTTCAAATGGAAGATTTAATCTAGCAGCAGCATCGATGATGCCTAAAACTGCAGCTGCTCCACTTTTGTCTGCTTTCATTGTTTCCATTGAGGCAGATGGTTTTAAGCTTAGTCCGCCACTATCATAAGTTAAGCCTTTCCCAACAAAAATCACTCTTTTTTTAGCCTCTTTTGGTCTATAGGTTAGATGTATAAGACGAGGTGGATGCACGCTTGCACGATTTACTGCCAAAAATGCGTTCATTTTTTCTTTTTTCAAAAAATTCTCATCATAAACTTTACATGTAACATTTTCTAATTTTGCTATCTCTTTGGCTTTTTGCGCCATCTCAAGTGGTGTAAAATCTTCTGGTGGAGTATTTATAACGCTTTTTGCAAGATTTGTTGAAGATGCTAAAATCTTACCGTCATTAAGAGCTTTTTTAAATGATTTAAAATCCACCTCTTGTTTATTTGCTTCTTCGCTAGAAACGTATATAGTTTTTAATTTTGAAGGGTTTTTCTTAGTTTTATATCTATCATATTCATAAGAACCCAACTCAAAACCTTCTATCATCGACTTAATGCTTACATAGTGGCAAATATCAACATAAAGACCTATCTTAGCACTTTTGCAATTTGTACCTTTTAGTGCATTGTATGCTTTAGAGCTTGCAAGTCTAAGCTCTTCAGCTTCAAGGCTATCTATTGCCACATAAACTCTCATACTGTCAGGTAAAAATGCCACACTTTCATCTTTAAAGTTTAGATTTTTAAGTGTTTTTCTATCTTTTACCCACTCATGTTTAAGGTTTTGTTTGATTACGAAAACGATAGAAGCGTCTGCTTCTAGTTCGTTAAACTTTTGTTTTGTTGCGATATATTTCATCTATTTCTCCGTTTTTTAAGTATATTTTGTTCAATTCTTCTAAAAAAGTAAAATATTCCAAATGCAAAAATTCCAGCTACTGGAAGCGCAAAGTACCAATGCTCTTTTGCAATATCTAAAAGAGTTAGTATCTCTTCACCTAGTATCCAAGCAGGAATAATTGTGATTGCTGCCCAAGCCCACGCGCTAAAAAGATTGATAAATGCAAATTTTTTAGCGCTATATCTTGTAAGTCCTATTGACATAGGTATTACAGTACGAAGTCCATACATGTAGCGCTGTATAAATATAATAGGCCATCCATGTTTTTTTAGTAAAACGTGAGCAATGGCAAACTTTCTTCTTTGTGAACGTAGTTTCTTGTAGATATGCTTTTTATTATATCTTCCTATATAAAAATATATCTGATCTCCTGTAAATCCGCCAAGTCCAGCTATAAATATAGCTATAGGCAGACTCATATGTGAAGTATGAGATAAAATTCCAGCCATTATAAGAGCCATCTCTCCTTCCATGATACACCAAAAAAACAATATAATATATCCATACTCTTTTAAAAGATATATAAACTTGTTTTCAAAACCCGCAACGGGGGCATGATATAGTGCGTATGCAAGATACGAAAACGACATGGCGGCAATAAGCAAAACAATTTTACCGCTATTTGCCTTGAGCTTGTTTAATAAAGTTTGTTCTTTCAAATATTTTTCCTAATTTTAACTTATCTCTATTACTGAGTATAAATTTGTTGTTTTTTCTATCTCTTTATCGCCTTTAAGGGCTTTTAGGTTGATTATAAAACAAGTATCGGTGCAATTTCCGCCGATTTTGTTTATGAGGTTTACTGAAGCTTGCGCTGTTCCGCCTGTGGCTATCAAATCATCTATAAGTAAAACATTTTTTCTTTCGCTCGTACTAAAAGCATCTATATGAATTTCAACTTCATCAAACCCATATTCTAAAGAGTATTTTTCGCTAACGGTTGTAAATGGTAGTTTACCAGGTTTTCTTATGGGTACAAAAGGGAGTTTAAGTTTAACCGCAAGAGCTGCGCCAAAGATAAAGCCACGACTTTCAATACCAGCTATAAAGTCTATCTCTTTTTCACTATAGTAGTCTGTTAAATGGTCTATTAGTAGATTAAACTTCGTAGTATTATTTAAAAGTGTTGTTATATCCATAAATAAAATGCCAGGTTTTGGGTAGTCTGGAACCTCTCTTATGGAACTTAAGATGGATTGTTTGTCATTTATGCTGAGTGTTTTCATCATTTTCCTTTTTAATGAAATAATTTATATTTTGCGTACAAAAAGAGTGCGACCAAGAGTGTAAAAACCACGTAAGTCCAGATCACAATAGTGCCTCGATTTTGCCTTCAAGCTCTTTTATCTGGTTTCTTAAGCGACTATTTTCCATGCGGTATTGACTATTTTTAGCTCTTAAGGATTTTGCATCATTTTTTACCTTATTTAACTCTTCGCTAAGTATATCGGTATTACCCAAAGAGCGTTGAAGCTGAATTTGGTATTTACGTATTATAACCTCTGCATCTCCAAGGGTATTTTTTATGGAGTGGTTGCTGTTTTTTTCCTTTTTAAGAAGTGTTTTATAGTAAAAAACCATTATTATCAGATACACACATAAAGACACCAAAATAGTCGTTATTAGCCAATTTTCAAACATTTTATTTTTCTATCTTTTTTACTCTTTTTTCGTGTCTGCCGCCTTCAAAAGGTGTATTTATAAAACTTCTAATCATATCTTCTACGACACCAAGACCAACAACTCTTTCACCAAAAGCTAAAATATTCGCATCATTGTGTGCTCTTGCCATAGAGGCTGTATAAGCGTCATGGCAAAGTGCAGCACGTATGCCATCGTGTTTATTTGCTGATATACTTATTCCAATACCAGTTCCGCATATTAGTATGCCAAAGCTTCCTTTGTCACCCAGCACCGCATCTGCAACCTTGTGACCAAAATTAGGATAATCAACCCTTTCATTTGAGTAGCATCCCAAGTCTATAGCTTCGCATCCAAGTTTTTCCAATATGTCTATAACGCCTTGCTTTATATTAAAACCAGCATGGTCTGTGCCTATATAAAACTTCATAATTGCATACATCCTTTAAAGCGTTTTTTGAATATATCATTATATCGCAATGAAGTTTAAATGAATGTTATAAAATTATTTAGTATTTACTAAAATGAAAATGAGATTTTTATTTTGACTATTTAAAATCAACTTATAAGTCTATTTATAAGCCTGTTACTCTCTTTTGCTATCTCTTGTTCGTCTGCATTTGCTAATTTTCCATTTTTTACTACAATTTTTCCATTTACTATCGTATAGGCAACTCGTTTTTTATGTCCTATTGTCCCAAGGACTGATTTATAGTCAAATTGAGAGCCTATCATCGATATATCATTTTTATCTATCATAAAAGCATCTCCGGCTAAACCAATCTCAAGTCTCCCTATGTCATCTCTTCCAAGTAAAGATGCAGAGCCATTTGTCGCAAGCTTTAAAATATCGTATCCACTTGGGGCTTGGCGACTTGAATTTAGTCTATGGAGCAGATAAGCCACTCTTATCTCTTCGAGCATATTTGAGCCATCATTGCTTGCACTTCCATCAACTGCCAAGCCTACTTTAACGCCAAGTTCAAGCATTTTTGGGATTTTTGCTACTCCTGATGATAGTTTCATATTTGATATGGGACAGTGTGCAACACCTGTTTGTGTATCAGCTAAAAGTTGTAATTCGCTATCGTTAAAATGTATTCCATGCGCATACCAAACATCATCTCCTACCCAATCTAAGGTTCTCATATATTCAAGCGGTCTTAGGTTAAAATGTTTTAAAGTATAATTTTCTTCATCAATAGTTTCAGCTAAATGGGTGTGAAGTCTTACTCCATGTTCTCGTGCTAATTTAGCAGATAGTTTCATAAGCTTATCAGTTACTGAAAAGGGAGAGCAAGGAGCTAAAACTACTTGAGTCATTGAGTTAAAGTTTGGATTGTGATACTCATGTATCAATCTTTTACAATCTTCTAAAATCTCCTCTTCGCTTTGAACTACACTATCAGGAGGAAGTCCGCCATCTTTTTTACTTAAAGACATACTTCCTCTTGAAGCATGAAATCTTATACCAAGTTCTTTTGCGACCTTAAACTGCTCATCAATGAGCTTTTTTGATGAAGAAGATGGAAAAACATAGTGATGGTCAAACACAGTTGTAGTTCCGTAAAGCAATAATTCACTTAATGCTGTATAAGATGACATTTTTACAATATCCACATTTATATCTTTCCATATTTCATATAAGTATAAAAGCCAATCAAAAAGTTCCAAATTTTGCACTTGCGGAAGATTTCTAGTAAATGTTTGATACATGTGATGATGTGTGTTTATAAGTCCTGGATACATGATAAAATTTTTTCCATCTATTATTTCATCAGCATCACGCACCTCTTTTCCAATGCTTTTAATTACTCCGTTTTCAAATAATATATTTACATTTTTATATACATTATCACTCTCATCGCACGATACTACGGTATCAATATCTTTGACTAGCAATTTCATTTTTTACTCCTTTAATAGTATTTTAATTTTATCAATATATGTTTTAAACCATACTTACACATCTCTACATGTAGATAACTACTTTAAAGTCGAAAATTTTTCCTTAAAAAAAGCATAATTTAAGCAAAAATTTAATATAATCTTTGCCTTAAATTCACACACACCAATCCTTATCAGGTTGCGTTTTACATGTAGATTTATATGTAAACGTTGATGGGTGTGGAGGATTAAACCAAAATTTTTGGGCTAGACCCACAAGGAGACTTACATGGTAACAATGAAAGATTTGTTAGAGTGTGGTGTGCACTTCGGACACCAAACAAGAAGATGGAATCCAAAGATGAAAAAATATATCTTTGGTGAGAGAAAAAATATCTATATAATAGACTTGCAAAAGACTTTGAGATATTTTAGATACACTTACAACATAGTGCGTGACGCAGCAGCAGAAGGAAAAAGCGTACTTTTTGTTGGAACAAAAAAACAAGCAAGCCAAGCCATAAAAGATGCAGCGATCTCTTGCGGAATGCCTTACGTTAACCACAGATGGTTAGGTGGAATGATGACAAACTACAATACAATCAAACAATCCATCCGTAAGCTTGACGTAATCGAAAAAATGGAAGAAGATGGCTCAATGGATCTACTTACTAAAAAAGAAGCATTGATGCTTAGACGCAAAAAAGAGAAACTTCTTAACTATCTTGGTGGTTTAAGAGATATGAAAAAACTTCCAGATATGGTTTTCGTTATCGATACAGTTAAAGAGCATATCGCAGTAAAAGAAGCAAACAGACTAAAAATGCCAGTTATCGCTCCACTTGATACAAACTGCGACCCTGACTTTGTGGATTATCCAATTCCAGGCAACGATGATGCGATTCGTTCAATTCAACTATTTTGTAAAGAGATGGCAGAGGCTATCAATGAAGGTAAAGAACTTCTAGCACAAGATAGCGAAGAAGAAGTTGAAGTAAGCACAGAAGAAAAGCAAGAAGTTATCGAAGAAGCAGTAAGCGAAGAGGTAGCTGAGGAAACTAAAGAAGAAACTAGCAAAGAAGAGGAAAAGTAATGGCAGCAATTTCAGCACAAATGGTAAAACAGCTCCGTGAAATGACTGGCGCTGGTATGATGGATTGTAAAAAAGCATTAGGCGAGACTGATGGTGATATAGAAAAAGCGGTTGATGTTTTACGTGAAAAGGGTCTTGGAAAAGCAGCTAAAAAATCTGATAGATTGGCAAGTGAAGGTTTGGTTGAAGTAAAAGTTAGTGAAGATGGAAAACTTGCAACTGTTGTTGAGATAAACTCTGAAACTGACTTTGTTGCAAAAAATGAGCAGTTTCAAAAACTTGTAAAAGATGTTGCAACTCATGTTCAAATAAACGATATAAAAGATGTGGAAGAGTTAAAAGCTTCATCCATTGGTGGAGAAGGTTTTGAAAGCTATCTAAACAACAAAATAGCAACAATAGGTGAAAATCTAGTTGTTAGAAGAATAGCAACTGTAAAAGCTGGAGCAAATGATGCACTTGCTGGTTACCTTCACTCAAACGGACGTGTTGGTGTTGTAATATCTGCAAAATGTGACAGTGAAAAAACTGCACAAAGTGTAAAAGAGCTTATTAGAAATCTCTGCATGCATGCAGCTGCAATGAAGCCAACAAATATTTGCTATAAAGAGTTAGATCCTGCATTTATCGAAAAAGAGACTGTTGCGCTTAAAGCTGACATAGAAAAAGGTAACGAAGAGCTTAGACGTCTTGGAAAACATGAGAAAAAAGTTCCTCAGTATGGAAGCATGCTTCAACTTACTGACGAAGTTATGAAAAAAGCTGAAGAAGATATAAAAGCTGAACTTAAAGCACAAAACAAGCCTGAGAAGATTTGGGATAAAATCATCCCTGGACAACTTGCTCGTTTTGTAGCGGACAATACTCAACTTGACCAGCAATTCACACTTTTGGGTCAATTTTACGTAATGGACGATAAAAAGACTATAGCTCAAGTTATCGAAGAAGAGGCTAAAAAACTTGGCGGAACTATCGAATTATGCGAGTATGTTAGATATGAGCTAGGCGAAGGCTTAGAGAAAAAACAAGAAGATTTTGCTGCTGAAGTTGCAGCACAAATGGGCTAAAAACCTTTTTTACATGTAAGGATTTTACTCCTTACATGTAATTTTACTTAACTTTTAGGATTGTCTTATGTTAGAAGTAAAAGATATCTCCCACGAATTTGACTATCCTCTTTTTGAAAATGTGACATTTTGCTTAAAACCAAAGCAGAGTTTATCTGTTGTTGGTGTTAGTGGTTGCGGAAAATCCACACTTTTACATATTTGTTCAACTATGCTTAAGCCAAATAGCGGAAAGGTATTTTATAAAAACTCTTCTATCTATGATGGTGATGATTTGCTCAGTATTAGGCGAAATGACTTTGGTATAATTTTTCAATCCCACTATCTTTTTAAAGGTTTTTCAGCTTACGAAAATATCTCTTTAGCGACTATATTAGCTGGTACTGATATGGATGATGAACTTCATAAAAAGCTTGGTATTGCAAATTTGCTTAAGCAAAATATCGGTTCACTTAGTGGAGGACAACAACAACGCATCTCGATAGCTCGCATACTTAGTAAAAAACCAAAGATTATATTTGCTGATGAGCCAACAGGCAATCTTGACAGTAAAACCGCAGATGAAGTTATGGATGTTCTTTTTGATTATATAGAAGAAAATGATGCCTCTTTGATGCTTGTTACTCATGATTTAAATTTGGCTAAAAGATGTGATTTTACTTATGAGATAAAGTTAAAACAACTTAATCAAATATGATATGGAGTTAGTAAATTATATAGGGCTTGACAATGTCTTAAGATTTGCTTTTTTGTTTGCAAGATTTAGTGGTCTTATGGCTTTTTTCCCATTTTTTGGACATATGAAAATACCAGTTGTTATTAAAACTGCCATGGTACTACTTTTTACCTTTATAATGTTTCCTTATACCCGCTCTATCACTTTTGAAATAACTACTTTGACTTTATTATTAGGTCTTATAAGTGAGATAACGTTGGGTTTTATGGCTGGACTTTGTTTATATCTTGTTTTTGGTATGTTAGAGCTTGCAGGAATGCAAATCTCTTTTGTTATGGGCTTTACTATGGCAAGTGTTATGGATCCTCAAACTGGAAAAAATTCTCCTATTTTAGCACAATTTTTTACCCTTATTGCTTTAACACTGCTTCTTGCTTTTGATGGGCATCATATGATGATATTGCTTTATTATAAGTCTTTACAAACACTGCCTTTAGGTGGTTTTTATCCTGATGTTTCCATGTGGGAGTATTTAAGTGATGGTATGATAAATCTCTTTGTAATGGGGTTTATCTTGTCATTTCCTATAAAAGCCATGTCTATATTGGCTGATGTTATCTTTGGAATGCTTATGAAAACAATGCCATCATTTAACTTGCTTGTTGTTGGATTTCCTATTAAAATAATGATATCATTTGTTGTTATGATTGCTACTTTAGGGGCTATTTTTGCTGTTTATAAAACTCATATTTTAAAGATTTTAAATGATATGTTTTTAGTATTTTTTAATTAAAATAGTTTTTTCTCAAAAATCTTTTAAAAAACTAATTAAAACATAATGATATTTGTACTACAATACAATAGTTAAATCCTGAGGAGTTAAAATGTATATTTTGCTTATAAATGATAATCCTGCTGTTTCAAGGTTGATAACCCTTAGTGTTGAGAGAATGGGACATAAGTTAAAAGAGATAAAAGAGCTAGATGATTATGATGGTGAGAGATGTGATATTGTTTTTGTAGATGATGCTTTATATAGTGATGATTTGATAAATGAGATAAAAGAAAAAGATATTACATCGTACATATCTTGTATAATTTCGCGTGATAATGAACAGCCAAGTTTATGTGATGGTTCTCTTCAAAAACCGTTTTTGCCAACTGATTTTACACAAAATGTAGAGGATATTGAGTTATATTTGCATCCTAAAGATGATGAAGTAAAGCCAAAAAGCGATGATCCTTTAGAGACATTGGATGATGATTTAAAAGACTCTTTTAGTCAAATGGATGATATGCTTGATAAAAAAAATACAAACGACAGCATAAATCTTGATGATTTTAGTTTTGAAGATGATATGGAGAATTTGGAAGATATCGAGGATTTAGACGATATCGAAAGTTTAGATGAGTTTGGTGAAGATGAACAAGATATAAAAGATATTGACGAAGATAAAAAACAAGATGATGTAGCTAGCGATAAAGAAGATAAAGAAGAAGTGTTAAGCGAAGATGAAGTAGAAGAAGAAAATGATAATGAAGAGTTAAAAGTTTTAGATAGTGAAGATGTTAATGAGTTGAAAAATTTATTGGAAGATAACGAAGATGACAGCGAAGATGTGGCAGATGAATTTTCATTTTTAGATGAGGATGATATAAAACAAGATAAAGATGAAGCTGTATCTTTGGAAGATGTATTGGAAGAGCAAGAAAGTGATGACGAAAAAGAGTTGATCGAAGAAGAAAGCGACAATGACGAAGAGTTGATTGAAGAAAATGTTAGCGACGAAGAAGAGTTGAGCCAAGATGAAGTGCTATATGATGGATTATCTAGCGTAGAACAAGATATTGACTTAGAGCAAGAAACAGTAGAGCAAAGTATAGAAGATGAGCTGGAGATTGAAGACGATAGTGATGAAGATTTACATGTAAAAAGTGAAGAAGAGTTTGAAAGTAGTGAAGAGGTAGAGAATGTAACGCAAGAGGATTTACAATGCGATGAAAACTATGAGCAAAAAGCAGATGAATTTTTAGAAGAAGATTTACATGTAGAAAATGTTCAAGAAGATGCGGAACAAAATGAACATGATGAAGATGATTTTATCTCCCAAATGAGTTCACTTTCTCTTAAGAAAGCTTTTGGAGAGATAAATGATGATGAAGATACAGAAGATAACCCTATCGAGGATACGCCCTTAAAGCAAGATGAAAATAGCGAAGATGATGTGAAAGCTGATATTCAAGAGGACTTAGAAAGTGCGCTTTCAAGCACCCTTTCACAAAGCAAATATGCTCAAGTGCTTAAAAATATGAAAATAAATATATCTATAAGTTTTGAGGATAAGTAGTGTTGGGAAATATTCTTATCGTATCAGGACCAAGCGGAAGCGGAAAAAGCACTTTGATGAGCGAAGTTTTAAAAGACCCAAATATATACTTTTCCATATCGACTACTACAAGAGAGATGAGGGGTAAAGAGCAAGAGGGTGTGGATTACTATTTTGTAACAAAAGAGGAGTTTGAAAAAGGTATCGATACTGATGGTTTTTTAGAGTGGGCGAGGGTTCATGGAAACTACTATGGGACAGCCATAAAGCCTATACGAAAAGCCTTAAAAGAGGGAAAAACAGTTATGTTTGATATCGATGTTCAAGGACATAAAATCATACGTGACCAAATGAGTGACATCGTAACATCAGTTTTTATAACAACTCCAAATGATAAAGTATTACAACAACGTCTTAAAGATAGAAATACAGACAGTGAAGAGTCTATAAAAAAGCGTATATTAAATGCTAAAGATGAGATGAAGAGAATATATGAGTATGACTATTTGCTTATCAATGATGATTTTGAAAAGACTTTAAAAGAGTTTAAGTATATTCTTAAAGCATCAAAACATAGGATATCAACAACTGAGACTAGAAAATTTATATCCTCTTGGAATATCAAAGAATAAATAAAATAAATTTTGCTATAATTGCGAGATAAAAAACTAAAGGAGATAGCATGGGAATGCCAAGTATGCCAGAATTATTAATCATATTAGCGATAATTGTTTTACTTTTTGGAGCTAAGAAAATACCTGACCTTGCAAAGGGAATGGGTAAAGGAATAAAGAGCTTTAAAAAAGAGATGGCTAATGATGATGAAGAAGTTGCAAAAACCGAAGAGGTTGAAGATAAAGCAACTACGACTGAGAGCACTACAAAAGAGACTAAAGAAGCGTAACATTGAAAGAAACTATTGTAAATGCTCTTTTGCCTATCATTGGCGAAGAGTTTGTTTTGGAAAAACCTAAGGATTTGAGTTTAGGACATTATGCTACGCCTGTTGCATTTTCGTTAGCGAAAAAGTTGCGCAAATCACCTATGATAATAGCAGATGAGCTAAAAGAGAAGCTAAAAGATATCGAACTTTTTGAAGAAGTAACCTCTGTTAAGGGATATGTGAACTTTAAGCTATCAAAAAGTTTTTTAGATAGTTTTTCTCAAAAAGAGCTTGAAAAATCAGAAAAAAACCAGAGTATTTTGATTGAATATGTTAGCGCAAATCCCACAGGTCCACTTCACATAGGTCATGCACGTGGAGCAGTTGTAGGCGATAGTTTATGTAGGGTTGGTCGCCACTTAGGGTATGATGTTAAAAGCGAGTACTATGTAAATGATGCTGGAAATCAGATAGAACTTCTTGGACTTTCTATTTTTCTTTCTGGAAGAAAACATATTTTACATGTAGATGTGCAAGAGCCAGATGAGTATTATAGGGGTGAATATATAGATGATTTAGCTCTCATTGCCAATGAAGCTTTTGGAAGCATCATCTTTGAAGATGAAAAAAATATCAAAACCTTGAGTAATTGGGGAAAAGATAAGATGTTAGAACGAATCAAGGATGATCTGGATAAAGTTGGTATAACATTTGATAACTTTGTAAGTGAAAAAGCCCTTTACAAGCAGTGGAACGATAGCTTTGAAAAGCTTGAGAAAAATGAAAAAACCTACAAAAAAGATGGTAAAGTTTGGATAAAATCCAGCGAATGTGGTGATGAAAAAGATAGGGTGATAGTTCGTGAAGATGAAAGACCAACTTATCTAGCAGGCGATATCATCTACCATGATGATAAATTTTCTCGTGAGTTTGATAAGTATATAAATATCTGGGGCGCTGACCATCACGGATATATAGCAAGGGTAAAAGCTGCTATAAACTTTTTAGGTTACGATGAAGAAAAGCTCGAAGTAATACTTGCTCAAATGGTTTCTCTTTTAAAAGATGGCGAACCATACAAGATGAGCAAACGTGCGGGTAATTTTATACTTATGAGTGATGTGGTTGAAGAGGTTGGCAAAGATGCTTTAAGATTTATATTTTTAAGCAAAAAGTGCGATACCCATTTAGAATTTGACGTGGAGATTTTGAAAAAAAGTGATAGTTCAAATCCCATTTACTACATCAATTATGCACACGCAAGGATAAATCAACTCTTTAAAAAAAGCGGAAAAACTCCAGAGGATATTTTACATGTAGGTTTTGAAAGCCTAAATGAAGATGGGGTAAATTTGCTATTTAACGCACTTTTGCTAAACGAAGTGCTTGAAGACGCTTTTAAGACTAGACAGATGCAAAAGATAACAGACTATCTAAAGTTTCTATCTTCACTTTTTCACAAGTTCTACAACGAACACAAAGTAGTAGGAAGTGAAAATGAAGATGTATATCTAAAACTTTTTAGCGTTGTAAAAAGAAGTATCCACAAAGGCTTAGAGCTTATTGGAATAGAAGCTAAAGAGGTCATGTAGGTTTTTGTAAACACAGTCTTTATTTTCTTATGTGTAAACCTATCCATTGTGATATATGGGTAGGTTTTATTATAAATGAAGTTTTTTGCAAGTTTAGGAAAGTTTAAAAATAGATATTTTCTGTAAAATGTGTACCCGAACCTGTATTGGGAAATCTATTATTGCATTTGGTTCTTAGGGTGCCAGCTTTAAAATTGCGACAATATACAGCTACCCATACTCTTCTTGCTGTAGGTAATAATTCAATAGTTATCATATGTTCATTGTTGTCAAAGTATCTATACACTTTGTCATTATCTTGAAGACGCCATCCATTACCTTTTATTTCAAAAATAGTATTTAATTTTAAAGTAGAAGGATCTTCCCCATTTAAATCAACCGCATTTATAAATGCACTTGGAATACTACTTTTCGCATCAGATATTATTTTTGCAAAATTATTTATCTGCGCATTTTCTTTCAAATCTTTATATTTAGGTATAGCAACAGCAGCTAATACTCCTATGATGACAATAGTAAAGATAAGTTCGATTAGAGTAAAACCTTTTTTGGTTGAAGTATGTTTTAACTTAGTGTGCCGAGTGGTGTGTGTTGTGTTGTGTTGTGTTGTGTTGTGTTGTGTTGTGTTGTGTTGTGTTGTGTTGTGTTGTGTTGTCACGGCGGACTCCTTTGATTTAAATTTCCTACTATTAATATCGTCATTATAAAAAAATTCTTTATATTTTTATGTTTTGTATAGGTAAATTTATTCTAAGTATATTTCATTGTAATAGTTTTGATTAGTACCATTATTAGGAAACTTTTCTAAACACATATTTCTTAGTTTTTCACCACGAAAAAATCTACAAAATACATATATCAATAATTTTTTTTTAGCTGGTTTGAGTTCTAAATATACTATGGATGAGCCACCCCCTAATGCTCGATTTGTATATAGATACCTATTTTGACCTTCTATAAATCTCCAATGTTCCCCTTTTATGCTGATTAGTTCATCAAGTTCTATACCATATGGATTTTTATTTTCAAATTCAACTGCATTTATATATGTCCCTACAATATTATTTTGCGTGTCTCTTACGATTTTTTCTATATTATTTATCACAGCCTTTTCTTTTAAATTTTTAAACTTAGGTATAGCAACCGCAGCTAATACTCCTATGATAACAATAGTAAATATAAGTTCGATAAGCGTAAAACCCTTTCGGGTTGTGTTGTGTTGTGTTGTGTTGTGTTGTGTTGTGTTGTGTTGTGTTGTGTTGTGTTGTGTTGTGTTGTGTTGTGTTGTGTTGTCACGGCGGACTCCTTTTGTGTATCTTACAGTGTAGCATCGTCATTATAGAAAATTTCTTTACATATAAAATAAAAAAGTTATTGGATTTGATTAATTGTTTTAAATTATATGGTATTATGAAAAATATCTAAATTATATAGAGATAAATTATGATATAAATATCGTAAAATCAAAAGCTTTCTAGTGTAGTAATTTTGGGTTTTACATGTAGATTAAAAAGGAGAGATAATGATAGCAGAAATTGTATTTGCAGCGGGATGTTTTTGGGGAGTTGAAAAACACTTTACTAATATAAATGGTGTAATAGATGTTAAGTCTGGATATGTGGGAGGAAACTATCCAAATCCAACCTATGAAAAAGTTTTAAAATATAGAAGTTTTAAAGATAAAAATGATGAGGGAATTATAAACTATACTGAAGGGGTTTTAGTAAAATTTGATACTAAAAAAGTTCCAACCATAAAACTTATAAAATCTTTTTGGCAACTTCACGACCCAACCCAATTAAATCGTCAAGGAAATGATATAGGCAATAACTACCGAAGTGCAATATTTTACACTAATGAAGAGCAAAAAGATATAGCTTTACGAACAAAAGATATATATCAAAAGTTACTTTTTAACAAAGGATTTGGAAAGATAGTAACCGAGATAAAACCTTTAGAGAAGTTTTATGAAGCGGAAGAGTATCATCAAGATTATCTAGCTAAAAATCCATCTGGGTATTGTCCAAATCACTCAACTGGTGTGAAGTTTGAAGATGAGAAAAAGGAAGTAAAAGGGGAGGTCGTTCCAGTTGGTGGCAAGGAGATTATCGTTATAAAAAGCGAGGGGTTTTGTCCATTTTGCGAAAAGTTTGAAAAAGATGTTATATCTAACTATAACGGAGTTTTGTCTTTAAGAGAAGTTTTTGCAAAAGATTTAAAAGGCTTTGATATCAAAACCAAGCTTGACGCAACCCCTACGATACTTTTTATAGAAGATGGAAAAGAGGTAGCTTCTTATAGGGGTTATCTAAATGAAAAGGATTTTTATAAAGCTTTGGGTGAATTTAAACTTGGAAATGATAGCGAGAGTTTTAATGTGGCATTTAATAAAAGTACAGATGCGAGATTTTGCAAGCAATATGATATATTTAAAAATACACCTGATGGAGTTTTTATAGATAAGGTTTCAGGCGATGTGCTTTTTGACACAAAAGATAGGTTTAATTCTGGCACTGGATGGTTAAGTTTTTATAAGGCAGTAGATGGCTCAACGGTTGAAAAAGATGACTTTAGTTACGGAATGCACCGCATAGAAGTTTTGGCTAAAAAAAGTGGTATTCATCTAGGTCATGTGTTTGATGAGATGGGACACAGAAGGTTTTGCATAAACGCTACGGTTTTAGAGTTTGTCAAGCGTGAAGATGTGAAAAAGTGACACAATAAATCTTACATGTAAATCTACATGTAAGATTTTAAAACACTATTCTACTTCGATATGTGTTTCTCTATGTTTTTCAAATTCGCTTAAAAAGCTTTCAAGATTGTATTTTGCTCTATATTCGTTACTCATAAGGTGGATTAAAATATCTCCTAAGTCTAAAACTGCCCAGTCGCCAGAGTTTTCCTCATGTAGGCATTTTTCGTTTATGGACTTTAAAACAGGTTTTAAGTCATCGAGTAAAGCGTTTGAATGGCGCTCTCCCATGGTTGTTGCGATAATGACGCTATCAACGAAATAGTCTTTATCTTTCATATCAAAAACTTGTATGTTTTCGCCTTTTTTACTATCTAGAAGATTTACGATAGCTTCTATTTTTTCTTGCATTTTTTTCCTTTTATAAAACTTTTGAACACTTTTAAAGATTTTTGGTGATATAAACTTCTTCTGGAGTGTATCTCTTAAGTTTGTAGATGAGATATTAGCATTTATTTGCAATTTTTTCAAGTTTTCTGGGATTTTTATATCATCCCTTGATGCAATAACAAACTCTACTTCTTTTCTTAAAAGTTCAAAATTACTCCATTTGTCTAAGTTTTTTAGATTGTCTGCGCCTATTATAAGGTAACATTTTTCTATGTTAAAGTTTTGTTTTAGGTACTTTACGCTCTCATAGGTCGAAGTTGGTTTTTTATTATCTATCTCATAAGTACAGATTTGTATCTTTTTGTTCTCTTGCCACAATCTTTTTACCCACTTTATTCTTACATGTGGAGGAGCGAAAAAGTTTTTTTTAAAAGGATTTAACCAAGTTGGAACTATAAAAAGTCTATCGATATCAAGGCATGCAAGTGCCTTTTTGACTATCATCTCATGTCCTATATGAGGCGGATCGAAACTTCCTCCGTAAATTGCTACTATCATTTACTAACTTTTAATATCTATTTTGATAAAATTATACCAAATTTTGTTTTAAAAAGGAAAAAAATGGCACTAAAAGTTGCAGTTAATGGATTTGGTAGAATTGGTAGGTGTGTTGCGCGCATCATAAACCAACGAGATGATATGAATTTGGTTGCGGTTAATGATACAGCAAGTCGTGCTATGACAAAACAGCTTTTAAAGTATGATAGTGTTCACGGTACATTTGACGGCGATGTGGAGATTTTAGAAAATGACAAGATGAAAATAGGTAACGAAATAGTTCAAATGTTCTCAACTCGTGATCCAAAAGAGTTGCCTTTTGCAGATTTTGGTGCGGATATTGTGCTTGAGTGTACGGGCGCGTTTTTAACCCAAGAAAAATCACAAGTTTTCATAGACAATGGTGTTAAAAAAGTTCTTTTTTCAGCTCCAGCAAAAGATACAATCACTCCAACATTTGTTCTTGGCGTCAATGAAGATAAATATAACGGTGAAGCTATCGTTTCAAATGCAAGTTGTACTACTAATTGTCTAGCTCCAATTGCTAAGATATTAGATGATCATTTAGGTATTCAAAAAGGTCTTATGACAACAATTCACTCATATACAAATGGTCAAAATATCTTGGATGTAAAGCATAAAAAAGATTTGCGTCGTTCTCGTGCAGCGGCTGTAAATATGATACCAACAACAACAGGTGCAGCAAAGGCTATAAGCCTTGTGCTTCCAAACCTTTTGGGTAAATTACACGGACAAAGCGTAAGAGTTCCAACTCCAAATGTTTCTATGGTTGATTTGAATGTTTTAGTGGGTAAAAATACCTCAATAGAAGAGATAAACGAGCTTTTTAAAACCTATGCAAATGGAAAATTAAAAGGTATTTTAGAAGTTGATGAAGAGTATAGAGTAAGTGAGGATTTTCAAACAAGTTCCCAATCAGGAACAGTAGCACTTGATTTAACTCAAGTAATCGACGGCAATATGGTAAAAGTTATGGCATGGTATGATAATGAGTGGGGATATTCAAATCGCTTACTAGATATGGCAAAGTATATCACAAAGGCATAAAATGAAACAAGATATTCGCCTTATCAAAGATATAGATATAGAAAATAAAAAAGTTTTTTTAAGGTGTGATTTTAACGTACCTTTGGATGAGTTTAGAAATATCACAGATGAAAGACGTATTCGTTCAGCTATTCCAACTATACGTTATTGTTTAGACAGGGGTTGCGCAGTGATACTAGCAAGTCACTTAGGTCGTCCAAAAGGAAGAGATGAGGACTTAAGTCTTTTGCCAGTTGCTAAAAGGTTAAATCGCATCTTAGCTCCAGAAGTACAATTTGCTGACAATGTTACTGGCAAAGATGCAGTTGAAAAAGCAGCCGCTTTAAAAGGTGGTGAGGTTTTACTTTTGGAAAATTTGCGTTTTGATGAGAGAGAAACCAAAAATAACGAAAGTTTTGCAAAAGAGTTAGCTGATATGGCGGAAGTTTTTATCAATGACGCTTTTGGGGTTTGTCATAGAGCTCACGCATCTGTTGAGGCGATTACAAGATTTTTTGATGATGATAAAAAAGCAGCTGGATTTTTACTTCAAAAAGAGATAGAGTTTTCTCAAAACCTCCTTCGTCGTCCACAACGTCCTTTTATAGCAGTTGTTGGAGGAAGTAAGGTTAGCGGAAAACTTCAAGCTTTACACTCTCTTTTGTCTCGCGTTGATAAGCTTATTATTGGTGGTGGAATGGCGTTTACATTTTTAAAAGCGCAAGGTATTAATGTTGGAAACTCTTTGGTCGAAGACGAGTTGATCGAAGAAGCTGATAGGATAATGAAAGAGGCGAAAAAGCTAGGTGTAAAACTATATCTTCCGGTGGATTTTGTAGTTGCACCTGCTATAAATAATGATAGTCCAGTTAAGTTTGTAACAAGTCAAGAGATACCATCAGACTGGATGGGGCTTGATATAGGACCTGCAAGTTCAAGGCTTTTTAGTGAGGCTATAGTTGATGGACAAACTATCCTCTGGAACGGACCTATGGGCGTTTTTGAGGTGGAAAAATTTTCTAGAGGAAGTATAAAAATGTCTCATGTAATCTCTCAAGCACACGCTACAACTGTTGTGGGCGGTGGTGATACTGCCGATGTGGTTGCAAGGGCTGGAGATGCTGATGAGATGACATTTATGTCCACAGGCGGAGGGGCAAGTTTGGAGCTAATAGAAGGAAAAGAGCTTCCAGGCGTTAGGCCGCTTAGAATGAAAGAAGATGAATTATGATAATTTGTGCAAATTTTAAAACAAATCATACAAGAAAAAGCGTTAGGGCATATGTGGATGCATTGTGTAATTTAGAAACAGATCACCAAATACGTATCTATCCGCCTTCTAGTGCACTTTTTAAACCAAAGTCTCCAAAGCAGATAAAAATGGGTGCACAAAATTTTTACCCAGTAAAAAACGGTTCATTTACAGGTGAAATAGGACAAGAACAGCTAGATGAGTTTGAGATAACTTCTGTTTTGATAGGACATAGCGAAAGACGTCATATACTTAGTGAAAGTGATGAGTTAATCGCTAACAAATTTAACTTTGCAAAGGAAAATAACTGGGAGATAAACTTTTGTATAGGAGAGCCAAAATCCATAAGAGATAGGGGAAAAGAAGCGGTTTTAAACTATCTTGAAACCCAGTTAAAAAGCATTGATGTAGCATACAAAAACCTCATAATAGCCTATGAGCCAGTTTGGGCAATAGGCACAGGAGATACAGCTAGTATAGAAGACATAAAAGAGATACTTGACTTTTTAAGAGAAAAAACCTTTGCGCCGTTATTGTATGGTGGAAGTGTTAAGAGTGAAAATGTTAAAGAGATGTTTGAACTAGAAAACTGTGATGGCGTTTTAGTTGGTACAGCTAGTTGGGATGTTGAGAGTTTTAAAAGTATTATAAATCAAGCATAGAGATTAGTTTTTACATGTATTTTTTTTACATGTAAAAACTATATAAAGGTAAAAAATGAAAGCAGATAATATAACACAACTAGTTGGCAATACGCCTATTTTACGTATAAACTATCTAAGCCAAAAGGCTCAAGTTTGGGCTAAGTGCGAGTTTTTAAACCCAGGTCATTCGGTAAAAGATAGAATTGCAAAAGGCATGGTTGAAGATGCTTTGAAAAGTGGGGCAATAGACAAATCATCTACTATTGTTGAGCCAACAAGTGGAAATACTGGTATAGGATTAGCTACTATATGTGCAGGTTTGGGTATAAATCTTATCTTGACGATGCCAGAATCTATGAGTATAGAAAGAAGAAAACTTTTAAAATTCTTAGGTGCAAATTTAGTTTTAACCGATGCAGCTTTAGGTATGAAAGGGGCTATTGACAAAGCAAATGAGTTGGTAAAAAGCACTAAAAATGCATTTTGTTTAAGCCAATTTACAAACCAAGTTAATCCAAAAACCCACGAAAACACTACAGCAGTTGAGATTTATAACCAGATGAATGGTGAGATTGATATAGTGGTGTGCGGAGTTGGCACAGGCGGAAGTATAAGCGGAATTGGCTCATACCTTAAAAAGAAGTTGCCAGATGTAAAAATCATAGCAGTTGAACCTGATGCTTCGGCAGTTTTAAGTGGAGAAAAGAGCGGAAAACACGGCATTCAAGGAATAGGGGCAGGCTTTATTCCTCAAACACTTGATACAAGCGTGTATGATGAGGTTATTAAGGTTTCAGTAGATGACGCTATAAATGAAGCGAAAAATTTAGCAAAAAATGAAGGCGTACTAGCTGGAATTTCAAGTGGAGCTAATTTGTTTGCATCAAAGCAAGTTGCTTTAAAAAATACAAATAAAAACATCGTAACAATTCTTTGTGATACAGCAGAGAGATATTTGAGTACGGATTTGTTTAATTGAAAAGGTTTTATTTGTGTTTGATTTGAATGGAAAGGTTTTTAAGCCGTTGACTAACTCTGAAAATGGCGAAGTTGGGGGAGGTGTGCTTTTTTATTATTTTCAAAAAAATTTTCTAATTTGGGCTGATTATAGTGGTGGCGAGATAGTTAAAGGGCATCTTCTTGGCAAGGTTGTAGATGAAAAAAGTATAAATTTTGTTTATCACCATATAAATAAAAACAACCAAATAAAAAATGGAAAATGTGTATCAACAATTAAACTAAATGAAAATGGTTTGATAGAGTTAGATAAAAAGTGGCAATGGCTTTGTGGTGATATGTCTAAAGGCGTGTCTAAATTAATTGAGTTAAAGGATAAGAAATGATAATGCAAGGTAAAAAAGGGCTAATCGTAGGAGTTGCAAATAATAAATCTATCGCTTACGGAATAGCAAAAGCGTGTGCTGAACAAGGGGCAGAGTTAGCGTTTACTTTTTTAAATGAGAGTTTAGAAAAGCGAGTGCGCCCTATAGCAGAAGAGTTTGGTTCAAGTGCAGTTTATGAGCTTGATGTAAATAGACCAGAGCATTTACAAAACCTTACAAAATCCATAGAAAAGGATATGGGAAAAATTGATTTTGTTGTTCATGCAGTGGCTTTTGCACCTCGTGAAGCATTGGATGGAGAATTTATAAATACAACAAAAGAAGCTTTTGATATCGCTATGAATACATCTGTTTATTCGCTCGTAAGTTTAACGAGAGCGTGTTTACCGGTCATGAATGATGGAGGCTCTATCTTAACCTTATCGTATCTAGGTGGTTTAAAAGTTATTCCTCATTATAATGTTATGGGAGTTGCAAAGGCAGCTTTAGAAGCAAGTGTTAGGTATGTAGCAGTTGATTGCGGAAAAAGAGGTATAAGAGTAAACGCCATAAGTGCAGGCCCCATTAAAACTTTAGCAGCAAGTGGGATAGGGGATTTTAGAACGATTTTAAAATGGAATGAAGCCAACTCACCTCTAAATAAAAACGTAACAACCACAGAAGTAGGAAATAGCGGAATGTATTTGCTAAGCGATCTAAGTAAAGGTGTAAGTGGCGAAGTGCATTATGTCGATGCTGGGTACAACATCATGGGAATGGGCGCAATCACTAAAGATGAAAACGGTAAAACAGTGATGTGTTGGGATGAGGTCAAATAAAAAATATTATAATAAAATCCTACATGTAAAGATATTTTATATGTAGGATTTTTTACATGTAAAACAAAAAAGCTAAACTTATTTTTGAAAATGACGATATTAGTACTGAGGTGCTAGAGGAGGAAACACAACGTGACAATACAATACAATACAATACAATACAATACAATACAATACAATACAATACAATACAAACGCAAACGCAACAACACCTCTGTAGTTAGAAAAGGCTTTACGCTGATAGAACTCATCTTTACCATAGTTATCATAGGAGTATTAGCTGCGACTGCAGTTCCTAAGTTTAAAGATTTAAAAGAAAATTCAGAAATAAATAGTATAGCTAAAATCATTTCAGATGCAAAAAGCAGTTTGCCAAGTGCATATATGAATGCTGTTGATTTAAATAGGGAAGATCCTACTACTTTAACGATAGATAAGCTTTTAGACTTAAAAGGTGATAAGTGGGAATTTCATACTACATCAAATGATACTAGATATAGGACAAAGGATTTAGTCATCCATATAAGACTTCACAATAATCAAAGAACAATAAGTTTTGGTGTGTATTGTAATGAGTTTAAAAGTGACAATATGAAGCAAAAATGTAAAGAGAAGTTTCCAGTTAGTTCAAGCGGAAATTTTGAAGAGACAATTAATTTTTAACCAAAAAAAGTTTGAAAGATTTTACATGTAAATATTTTTTACATGTAAAATCAAACTCCTAACTTCTTAATTTTATATAGACATGAAGTATATCAATAGCAGCAGGGGTTATGCCACTTATATTGCTAGCTGCATGTAGTGTTTTGGGCTGATGTTTTTTTAGTTTTTCTATCACTTCATTGCTAAGTCCAGATATGTTAAATGAAAAATCTTCTGGTATTTTTACGTTTAATTGAGCTTTCATTTTTTCGATTTGTTCAAGCTGTTTTTGTATATAGCTATGGTATTTGCATTCTATTAAAACTTGCTCTTTTGCCCTTTGGCTTATGTGTTTAAGTTCAGGCGCTAAAGCGTCTAGTTTATCTGCGTTAAAACTTGCCCTTGCTACTATCTTTTGAAGAGAAACTCTCTCTTTGATACCATCTTCATTTATTGTTTGTAAAAAACCTTGAGTCTCTTTTGAAGGGGTTACGGTTTTTTCTTGTAAAAACTTCATCGCTTTTTCTATTTCATCTGTCATTTTTAGAACGTTTTTATGGACTTTCTCGTCTATTAAACCAAGACTGTATCCATATTTTGAAAGTCGTATATCTGCATTATCTTCACGTAAAAGCAGTCGATATTCTGCGCGTGAAGTGAACATTCTATACGGTTCATTTGTTCCTTTTGTAACCAAATCATCTATCATTACACCAATATAAGCTTCATCTCTTCTAAACACCAGTGGCTCTTTTTTGTCAATTGATAAAGTTGCATTTATCCCAGCTATCAACCCTTGTGCAGCTGCTTCTTCATATCCTGTAGTTGCATTTATCTGACCTGCTAAGTAAAGACCTTTAATGGTTTTTGTCTCAAGTGTATGGTAAAGTTTGGTTGGGTCATGATAGTCATACTCTATAGCATATCCATGCCTTACAATACGAGCATTTTCAAGCCCTTTTATGCTGTGAATCATCTTTAGTTGAACATCAGGTGGAAGTGAAGTTGTAAGACCATTTATGTAGTATTCGGTTGCCTCTTTTGTTTGTGGCTCGATAAATAGATGATGCCTCTCTTTGTCACTGAATCGGTTGATTTTATCTTCAATGCTTGGGCAATATCGTGGCCCAATGCCCTCAATTTGACCAGTAAATAAAGGAGCTCTATGAAAGTTGCCTTTTATGATGTCGTGAGTGTCTATGTTTGTGTAAGTGATGTAGCAAGGAAGTTGTTCTGGGTTAAAGTTGCTTTTATCGGTTCTAAAGCTAAATGGTGATGGGTTTTCATCTCCGCCTTGCTCTTCCATTACTGAAAAATCGATACTTTTTGCATCAATTCTAGCACATGTACCAGTTTTTAGTCTTCCTAATGTTAGACCATGTTTTTTTAGACTATCTGATAGTTTGTTTGATGCGAATTCTCCTGCGCGGCCTGCATTTTGTTTAAATTCTCCTATGTGAATAAGTCCATTTAAAAAAGTTCCTGTTGTGATGATGACTTTTTTTGCTAAGTAACTATTTTGCAGGTTTGTTTTTACCCCTTTTACTTCGCCGTTTTCTACGATTATCTCATCAACCATCTCTTGTGCAACTGTGAGATTTTCAGTGTTTAAGATGATATTTCGCATATAAACTCTATATCTATCCATGTCGATTTGAGCTCTACTTCCTCTAACTGCTGGACCTTTTGATTCGTTTAAGATGCGAAATTGGATACCAACTTCATCGGTTGTTAAACCCATCTGTCCGCCAAGTGCGTCTATCTCTTTTACCAAGTGTCCTTTCGCAAGTCCACCGATAGCAGGATTACAGCTCGCGGCTCCGATTTGTTCTGCTAGTATGCTTATTAAAAGTGTATTTTTTCCCATTTTTGCAGCTGCTAAACACGCCTCAATTCCTGCGTGTCCACCACCAACTACAATAATATCATATTTCATATTTTGCCTTAAAATGATTTTTTAAACGCGATTATAACATAAAAGATTTAAAGATGATAGGTTGTGAGTAAAAAAGTATTTTAGGAGTTATTTTTAAACATTTACATGTAATTTTTTTACATGTAAATGTTTTTATAAGTATTAAATCTATTTTAACTCGACAGCATACTCGTTTAAGCTAGGTAAAGTGCTTATGAGTTTATTTTCAAGCATAAATTTACCCATTTGCTCATACATCTTTTTGTCAAGCTTTCTAGGCTCGGATGCAAGAAGCGGTATAGTGTCTTTCCATGCTAAGGTGTTTAGTTTATTGTCTAACTCTTTTGGTTTATAGCTTACAAAAGTAGTCCATGATTTTTTTGGATTTTTTATAAGGTAATTGGTAGCATCTTCTAAGGCTTTTATGAAATTATTTATTTTTTCTTGTTTGATATTTTTCTTATTTGCTACGACTATAAGTTCGTCATACTTTGGAACACCATATTTTTCAGGAAAAAACGCTCTTCCTTGGTGGTTTTCTAGTTTTAACTGGTTTAATTCAAAGTTTCTAAATGAGCCAATAACACCATCAACTTTTTTGCTTATGAGTGAAGGAGAAAGTGACCAGTTTACATTGATAAGCTCCACATCTTTTAAAGATAAACCTTCACTTTTTAACATGGTCTCTAAAAGGGCATTTTCAAATCCACTTATAGAGTAGCCTATCTTTTTTCCCTTTAAATCAGATATTTTTTTGATATTGCTTTTTTCTAAAACAACTAAGCTATTTAGTGGCGAATTTACCAAAGTGGCAATCCTAACTAATGGTAAGCCTTGTGCAACTTGCATTTGAAGTTGTGGTTGATAATCAACTGCTAAATCAGCCTTATTTGCGGCGACTAATTTTGGTGGTTGAGATGGGTCAGCTGGTTCGATAATCTCCACATTTAAGTTGTGTTTTTTAAAAAAACCTTTCTGTTTTGCTATGATGATAGCTGCGTGGTCAGGGTTCACAAACCAATCTAAAAGCAGTGTAAGTTTTTCTTGTTTTTGTGCGAAAGATGACGTAGTGGCTAAAAGCCCCAAACTAAGTGTGATGCTGATGAATTTTGTATTCATATCTTTTCCTTGTAAAATGATTTTACATAAAAAAGAGTATATAAACTCCTCCTTACGCTAGTATTAACTAGTTCAAGTTCAATGGGTAAAATCTCAGCTTTTAAAAAAGCACCCCAAGAGTTGAATAATGGATTTTAATAAAATTTTTATAAAAATTAGTTTAAATTTTTGCAAAAATATAAAAAAGTATAGCCAAATTCACTGAAATTTTAAAATAAATTTAAAACACTAATTAATGGTTAGCTTTAAAGGGAGAAGAAGAAAGAAAGGTTAAGGCTTCAATTCCCTTCCCCTCATCCTTTAACCTTTTTGAATTTAGAATTTACATGTAATTAACTTACATGTGATGCCCAAGGGGTTAGTTTTTTTGTTAGAAAATCTGTTAAAAAATAGAGGCTTAAAGTTAGTCCCATTAGTATAAAAAGTGCTGCAAACATCAAATCAACTTGCATTCTTGCATTTGCATGTAACATCAAATAACCAAGCCCCTTAGATGAACCTACCCATTCGCCTATAACTGCACCAATGGGCGCAATGCAAACTGCTATTTTTAAACCTGAAGTTAAAGACGGCAAACTTGCTTTAAATCTAACTTTTAGTAAGGTTTCAAGGGGAGTTAAGTTGTAAATTTTTGCTAAAAATAGCCAGTTTTGCGGTGTATTTTTAAGCCCATCATAACAAGCTGTGGTTATGGGAAAATATACTATGATGATGGTCATTGCTATTTTTGAAGCTAGACCATAACCTAGCCATAAAACTAAAATAGGTGCTATCGCAAAAACAGGAATTGCCTGTGAGACTACAAGTATAGGCAAGAAAAAGTTTGATAATCTTTTAAAATATATAAGTAAAAAAGCAGAACCTAATCCAAAGATAAAAGAGAATATTATGCCTAAAAAAATCTCAAGCATTGTGGTTTTTGTATGAATAAAGAGCATGCTTTTGTGGGTTATAAGTTGATGTAAAACATCTATGGGTTTTGGAAGTATATAGTGGGGAAATTCAAATATTATAACCACTCCTTGCCACAATAAAACCAAAACAAAACAAGTTATGATAAACTTTAAAACTCCTCTCATATCTCATCCTCTTTTAGCTTGTCTATTAGGTTTTGTTGTAATTTCCATAACTTTTCAAGTTCGATTTTATGGGGCAAGTCTCCTTTTAGCTTAGCAACTTCTTCTAAGGGATTTGGTTGATTTTTTAAGATAAATATTCTATTTCCAAGTTTTAAAGCCTCTTGTGGGTCATGGGTTACCAATATAACACTTTTGTTTTTAAGAAGTTTACATGTAAGATCTTGTAACTGAATCCTTGTAACCGCATCTAAGGCTGAAAATGCCTCATCCATAAGTACTAAATCAGCATCTTCCATCAATACTCTTGCAAGGGCGACTCGCTGTTTTTGTCCACCAGAGAGCTGATAGGTTTTTTTGTGGATATGTTTTTCCATCTTAACAAGAGATAGCAACTCTTTAGCTTTTTGTGTAGTTTGGGCTGATTTTTTTCCTTTTAGATGGTAAAAAAGTTGAACATTATCAACAATGTTTAGCCATGGATATAAAGAGTATTCTTGGCTTAGCCATGATATTTTTATATCTTTTTTTGTTTTTATGATCCCTTTTTTGATACTTCTTTTTTCAGCCTTTGCGATGGCTCTAAGTAAAGATGACTTTCCAACTCCTGAACTTCCCAGTATAACATTCCACTCGTTTTCATATATATTTACATGTAAATTTTCAAAAAGAGGTTTATCTTCATATAATAGACTTAAATTTTCTATCTTTACTATTGTATCTATTTTAGTAAAATCCAAAACTAGCAAAGCCCTGTATTTATAAAAGATTCAACGGCATTTTTTGCTTTTTGGTTGAAGATTTTATGTTCAAATGTTTGTTTATCTATAAACATCAAAGCTCCGGTAGGACACACATTTACACATTCAGGTCCTTTCTCGCTTCCTGCACAAAGGTCACATTTTACGGCAATGTTGCGCGGTTCGTTTTCGAAAAAAGGGTTCAATTCGGTTGATACATTAGGAACACTTTCCAATCTTATAGCACCAAAAGGACAGGTTAGTACACACATCTTACACCCTATACAAAGCTCTTCGCTTAACTCTATGTTTTCTTTTCCAAAACTAAGTGCGCCAACAGGACAAACATTTGCACATGGAGCATTGTCGCATTGGCGACATTGATTTGGCATGGTTCCGCTTTGAGTTCTTGTTACTATAAGTCTAGCTGCAACAAGTTTACCCCTGTCTATGGAGGATTGATAGCACCCAGCCATACAGGTGGCACATCCTATGCATATTTGGGGGTTTGCTATAACAAATTTGTTTGCTTTTTTAGATGAGTTCATAACTATTTCCTTTTGTCTCTTTGTGCATATACATATCGGCTTCGTTTTGGATTTTTAAATACTCTTCCTCGCTTACTCTTCTTATATTTGCTATGGTCATTTTCATAGGCGTCATACCAGAAAGTGGATCTAAATCATCTGCATTTGAAAGTGTATTTGCGTCTGCTTTTTCGTAATGGAAAGTGGTAAATATAGTCCCCTCTAGCAGGTCTGGATTTACCCTAATAGGTGCGGCTATCCGTCCTCGTTTATTTTCAACTACTCCATAACATCCATCTTCGAGTTCTCTTGAGTGGGCTATATCTTCACTTACTTCTATAACTGCACCAATATTATCAGCCCCAAGTTCAAGCATTTTACACTCTTTTGTCATGCTTCTTGTGTGGTAATGGTAAACTTTTCGCCCTGTTGTAAACATACATGGATATACTTCATTTGCTTTTTCACTCATAGCTCCACATCCAATAGGGTAATCTTTTGGTATTTTTAGTTTTTTTATAAGATTTTTTTCCAATTTTTCTCTATCTTTTTTATCTTCTGCATATATCACTGGAACAAGTTTAAACTTTTTATCTTCAAGCATAGATACTCCGCCTTCATATAGCATTGGAGTTCCAAGATGTTTTTCGTTTGGACATGGCCAACTGATACCATTTAAGCTCTTTATCCTTTGGTAGGTTATGCCTCCAAAAAAGTTTGGATTTATCTTTCTTATCTCTTCCCAAATCTCTTCACTTTTTTTATACTCAAAACCTTTTAAGCCCAGTTTTTGTGCAATTATGCACACTATTTTCCAATCTGGCTCTACGTTTTTCTTAGAATTTATGGCTTTATTTACCAGCTGAACACGTCTTGAAGTATTTATAAAAGTGCCATCTTTTTCACTCCAAGTAGCTGCTGGAAGCACCACGTCAGCCCTTTGAGCTGTTTGGGTTAAAAATATATCTTGTACGATAAGAGTGTCTAAGTGATCCAAGCTTTTTGTAAAATGCTCTGTCCAAGGGTCGCTCATAACAGGGTTCTCACCGCAAACATAAAGTAGTTTAATGTCACCATTTTCTATAAAGTGAGGTACTTTTGTAAGTGGAGTTCCATTGTTTTTATTTAGTTTTGTATTCCATATCTTTTCTACATGTAGTCTCGCTTTTTCATTTGTCACTAAGCCATTTGGCAAAGCGTTTGGCAAAGCTCCCATATCACATGCACCTTGTACATTATTTTGTCCTCTTAAAGGGTTGATGCCACCACCTTTTTTTCCTATATTTCCTGTGATTAAAGCTAAATTTGAAAGACTAAAAACATTTGAAGTTCCATCTATAAACTGAGTCACTCCCATAGTATAGCAAATGGCTGCCACATTGGCTTTAGCATACATTTTTGCAGCGCTTTGAACTAAACTTGCACTTAGTCCAGTTTCAGCTTCAACCCTTTTAGGGGTGTACTCTTTCACTGCTTCTTTTACATATTCAAAACCGTGGGTTTTTTCTTGTATAAACTTTTTGTCTATTAGATTATTTTGTATGATATAATTTATCATAGCGTTTATCAATGGAATATTATATCCGACAGGAATTTGTAAATAGATATCCGCTTTTTTTGCCATATCTGTTTTTTTTGGGTCTATGACTATCAGTTTTGCGCCTCTTTTTATGCCTCTAAGCATATGCATAGCGATGATGGGATGGCATTCGCTTGTATTTGTTCCTATTAAAAAAAGCACATCCGAGTGGGTTCCAAACTCTACTATATCATTTGAAGTGACACCGCTTCCTAATGTTTTAGTCAGACCGACTACTGTTGGACCGTGTCAAAGACGTGCACAATGGTCGATATTATTCGTTCCTAACATTCTAAAGAATTTTTGAAAAACAAAGTTGTCTTCATTTGTGCATCTTGCCGAAGAAAATCCCATAATAGAATTTTTGCCATAATTATCAATGCTGTTTTTTATTCGCGAACCCACAAACTCATAAGCCTCTTCAAAACTCACCTCTTCAAGGCGACCTAATTTTGAAAAAACACCTTTTCGTTTTCGTATGAGTGGTTTACTAAGTCTCTTAGGTGAATGAACATATTCCCACCCATAAAGACCCTTTAAGCAAAGTTCTCCATCATTTACATGGTGTTTTTCAGTCGGTTTTGCACCTATTATTTTATTGTTTTTTACTGATAAATCTAAGTTGCATCCAGTACCACAATATGCACATGTAGTTTGAAATACTTTTGTATTCATTATATTAATCCTTGTGTTATCTTTTCCACCATCGCCAATGCAGCGGTTCTTCCATCAAGCGCAGCCGTCACTACCAAATCAGCACCCCTAACTATGTCGCCCCCTGCATAGACATTTTCGCAACTTGTCTCTTGTTTATCATTTACCAATACATCGTTATAAGATCCTAGTTTTAAGTCAAGTTCTTTGTAAAAATCAAATATTTTATTGTTAAATCCAAGCGCAAGTATTATGATATCTGTTTTTATATGTGTAATCTCATCTTCTTTAACGATAAGCTTGGCACGTCCATTTTTACCCTTTTTACCAAGTTTGGTTTTTGCAACTTCTATACCTACGACTCGGTTTTCTTCATCGACTAAAACCTTTTTTGGTGCTTGATTGAAAGCAAATATAACTCCCTCTTCGATGGCATTTATAACCTCTTTTTCACTTCCAGGCATACTAGACCTATCGCGTCTATAAACACATGTTACGCTTTTTGCACCCTCTCTCACTGAAGTTCTAACAGCATCCATAGCGGAATCTCCACCTCCAACTACTACAACTTTTTTACCCTTTATGATTGATTCTTCAAAATCTTTGTTAAAGATGCGTTTTTGTGCTTTTGTTAGTATCTCCATGACATGGTAAACACCGTTTGCATACTCATTTTCAACTTTGATACTTCTTCCCTCCGGTGCACCCATGCCTAAAAATATAAAATCAAAATCTTTTTTAATCTCTTTTATGGATATATCTTTGCCAACTTCTACATTTGCATGTACTTTAAGACCAGCTTCACTCATCCAATCTATACGTCTTTGGACAGTATTTTTTGGAAGTTTGAAGTTTGGAATGCCATAAGTTAAAAGTCCACCACATCTATCTTCTTTTTCAAATATCTCAACTTCGATGCCATGTCTTAACAAAAAGGTAGCACAACTAAGTCCTGCTGGACCACTTCCTATAACAGCAACCTTAAAGCGACGTCTTTTTTTCTGACCATAATCAGGCACAAATCCTTCATCAAAGGCTTTTTCATTTAGATAAGTTTCTATCTCTCCTATAGATACACCTTTATGTTCGGTTTTTTCAAGCACACACGCACTTTCACATAACCCTTTTTTTGGACATACACGACCGAGAATTTCAGGAAATGGGGATTGATCATTTGAAAGGCGAGATGCTTCTTGCAAATCACCTTCGTAAGTTTTTCTTAGCCAATAGGGTATTTTATTGCTTAAAGGACAGCCAATCCTGCAAAACATAGGGTTTATCATCAAATCCTTAAACCTATCTATGGGGCATTGAACGCATCTGCTAGCTTGCTCTTTCGCTTCTTCATCGCTAAAGTCCTCATATATAGGCTCAAAATTATCAAGCCTATCAAGGGGATCTATTTTTTGTTGTCTTTGTTTTAGAACAATGTTGTAAGTTTTCATGGCTCTATACTTAAATTTTATTTTTACCTTTTAAGGGATAAATTATGATAAGAATTGTGCCTTATCAAAACTAAGATGTCAATAAAATTATGATAAAATGATAATTAATTTATTCGTCAATAAATTTTTACATGTAATTATTGTAAAAGCCACCTTATAACATAATGCATGGGTGCAAATATGTATGTTGAAATGGGTGTTGCTATGATTAAGATTAGAACAACCATACCATATTTTGAATATTTAAAAAGTTTATTTGTCATTTTAGAAAATCCAAATTTTGCTAAAGCAAAACCTAAAGCGTTAAATCCATCAAGTGGCGGAATAGGTAGGAGATTAAAAATACCTAAAACAATATTTATCTGAACAAGATAGAGTAAAAATATGGTTAAAAATTCTCCAAAATCAACACCCGTTTTTAAGATGATAGAAGCGATAATAGCAAGAGCAAAATTATAAGCAACCCCAGCTAAACTAACATTTATAGCCCCCATATATCCTTTATTTCTTATAACAGTAGGCATAAAAACAGGCACAGGCTTTGCCCAACCAAATAAAAATCCAGCATTTGTGATATAGAGCACAGCAGGAAGTAAGATAGTCCCAACAGGGTCGATATGTTTTATGGGATTTATACTTAGTCTCCCTTGGTTTTTAGCAGTATCATCCCCACACTTAAAAGCGATAAATCCATGCATTATCTCATGTCCTACGATAGCTATGATAAGTGCTAGTACCATAGCTAAAGTACCTACTACATCAAAATTTTCCATTTTCTCTCCGTTATTTTTTTAAAGATTATACTATAAGAAAGGAAATAAATATTTAAAGTGTGTAAAATTGAATTGGGTTTTATTAAAATATTACACAATGTGACATTTTTAAGTAAATTTTACAGATTTTAAAAGTTATGTTTTATACATTTTGATTGTTATGGTGGTGAAATTTTAGTTGATTTTAAAAGTTATGGTGAGTTAAGCTCACCCTTTAAGTTTTAGTTTATTTTATTTCTGCCATTAGGTAAAGCTTCGTAGTCCGGAGGTGTTACATCTTGTGGGTATGTGCCATCCACTGTGTAGCCAGTTACGGTCTCTCCACCACCTTTATACTCTATCTTTCCATCTTGGTCTGAGTTGCCTACTCTGATATAGTTTTGATTTACAATAACAGTTGGTTTTGTTTGAGCTTTTATATCTTTTAAGACTTTTATCTCACCTAGTTCGGTTACAACAGCACCCTTTCCGTTTCTGATTTTTGGGATTAGT
>PDWI01001513.1_pt1 | contig 41730 bp, 49 predicted proteins | sample 1430891 | NCBI WGS metagenome assembly PDWI01 (sample SAMN01162508, study PRJNA174530) | Oral metagenome, whole genome shotgun sequencing project. | biome: Marine environment; feature: Marine mammal; material: Swab sample of the gingival sulcus; isolation source: swab sample of gingival sulcus... | reverse complement strand
CCCGGCGGGCAAAGAGTTTGGCAACCCATGGGGCGCACCCAAAGACGGCAAGCAATGGATCGACGCCAGACGCTTCCCCGAGATCATGAGAAAGTAAGAGCTATGGCGAGGTTTCTGGTCTGGAGTGACCTGCACGATGAATTCTGGGACGGCTTCGATCTGCCCGACCTGTCCGCGCCAGTGGACGGCGTGTTGGTCGCGGGCGACACCCACACAATGGGCCGCCATCTGGAAATCCCTGCGCGGGCGGCGCGCCAATATGGCTGTCCGGTCGTGGTGATCTGGGGCAACCACGAACCCTATGGCTCGATCTGGTCGGAGCTTCTGGCCGAAGAAGAGCGCCAACTTGCCGAGCTACGCGCCGATGGCCTCGACATCCGTGTGTTGCATGGCGCGGCCACCGAGGTCGCAGGGGTGCGCATCATTGGCGCGCCGCTGTGGACGGATTTGAAGCTCTTCCCCGAACTGGAAGGTCTTGCATGGGGTATGGTCGGGGAATGCCTGATGGATTATCAGCGGATCGGCGTCACGCCCAAGCGCATGTTCTGCGTGCGCACGATGCTGGACCATCATGCGCTGGACAAAGCGGCGATCTGGGGCGCGCTGCGCCAACCTTATGACGGGCCGACCATCGTCATGACCCACCACATCCCGGTGCGCCAGCTCGTCCACCCCGTCCGCGAAGTCGGCAATGACCGAAACACAGCCACGACAACGAGACGTGGACCGGCAAAGGCAAGCACGGCCCGATCCGCTTCGTCATGAACGGTCGCGGATATCCGGGCGAAGAGGTCGAGTTCGATCCGGCGTTCGTTCTGGAGGTCTGAGCATGGTGGGATAAGGCCATAGTTCTATCGCGTTACCCCCGAACGAGCTGTAATCCTGCAGCCCAGCCTCGGACCAATAACCCACCGTAAGGTCATCAGCGGTTATTTCCTCATCGTTGATGGCAGCCAGGACTCCTTTGCTGCCGGACGTGTCCGGCCTGGCACAAGGTATGACTCAGATGCGGAGGGCGGATCGCGGACGTTCGCTGTGGGTTCAGCTTTAAAAACCCAACCTGAGATAGCAGCCATTCAACATCGGCAAAACAGGGAGTACGACCTAAGTTATAAGAGCGACCGCGATTTTCATGGAAATTCGTGCACAATTCCGACATATTAAAGCCAGTGATTTGCATGACACTTAATGCAGTAGGTATAGTTGGATGACTTCAGAGGTATGTCTGATGAACAGCCTTTCGGTGGTTTTGGCCGCCGATAGTGCGACAACCGTTGAATATTACGGGCAAAATGGAGCCGAGAAGCGCTACTTCAAAGGTGCGAACAAGATATTCCAACTCTCCGAAGCTCATCCGGTCGGCTTGATGATCTACAACTCGGCGAGTCTCTTGAGCGTTCCTTGGGAAGTTACGATCAAAGAATTTAGGAAGGAGCTTGCTGACAAGTCCTTCAATACCGTTGAGGGTTTTGCAGACGAGTTCATCCAATGGGTGAACGCTTCGCAAAGACTGTTCCCAGACGACATTCGGCGGTCAAGCTTTGTCCAGCAAGTTGGCACCTCACTGATAACAATCCTTTTTGGCTTCAATAAGCAGCACCAAGAAGACGAGACGTTAGATTTTTCAGCATTCGTGGACACTTATATTGAAAACGAAGGGACCGTCGTTGAAAACTCGAAACTCAGTGAGGAGGAGATTGGGGAACTTACGGCATCCACTAAGAATGATGTGATAAATGAGTTCGAGAAATGGCTGGGGTTTGCCAACGTCACCGATGTTGACGAAGCCACTCGCGATAAGACTATTGAGGAAGCCACCAAACAAGCGCTCAATTTGTTGGCCAGGGAAAACAACTATTCTGGCCTGATATTTGCTGGTTTTGGAGATCACTCAGTTTTCCCTGAATTAGTGTCTTACTCGCAGTGCAAGCTTTGGGGCACGAAATTTGTAGCATCCGGCAAAAAGGTCGAGAAAGTCACTCATGACATTCCGGCTGTTCTGTCTGCTTTTGCTCAAAGCTCTATGACAGACACGTTTGAGATTGGCCTCAGCTTCGATGTCTTCGCCAAGATGCAGGAAACCTTCGCTGAGGAGTTGAAATCAATTTCTGACAGCTTGAACGAACTCTCTGGTGGCACCATTGCAGATGAGAATATCAATGAGTTAATCAGTGAGCGACTTGCAAGCTCCAAGGATAAAATCTTCGATTACGCAAGAACCAACCACTCGCTTCCGATGCGCCGAGTTCTGGGTGTTTTGCCTGTCGATGAGATGGCAGAGCTTGCAGAAACTCTGATAAATCTGCAATCCTTGAAGGAAAAAGTAACCAAACCCTCGGAGACCGTAGGCGGACCTGTTGATGTTGCTGCCATCACGCGAAGCGAAGGATTGGTCTGGATAAAGCGCAAACACTTCTTTGATGCGGACTTGAACAGCCGCTTCTTTGATCGTAGGCGATAGGGGAGGAACACATGGCGGACAAGACATTGCAAAAAAATCGCGGGGAGCAGCTCACACGGGAGGAACTGGACAACCTGCTGGAGGAGCTCGGTGTGTCAGCCGATACTGCCAAAGACGAATATCGAAGCCGGGTTGAAAGCTTCAACAAGCTCACTTTGTGGCAAGATCAACGTAACGGCCAAATTGCGCATCTAAACGCGTCATAGTGTTGTTTTTTCGCTCTCAGCGAATGTTTTCAATGCAGACTGAGACTTCGAGGATTGATTGAGCCACGAGCAGATAGGTTTGGGCCGGACATCACTCGTGCATTTTTTGGATCGGATTGCACAAACTAGTGAACGGTCTATTCTACCCGCAATGGAATACACTTACCTCATAAATATTGTTGGTCACGATGAGTGGTTGAACAGTGGATACGATCCGAATCTGGCGCAAGGGGACGTTGTTACTCGTGACGGTGAGTTCCTTGGGGCTTGGCGGGTTGTTGACTACGATCATAAGGACGAATACTCTAGCGGACGATTTGAATTTGTCGCGGATGGAGAAGACACCGTCAAATTTGCCGAAGAATTTGCGGCGCTAGATATCAGAACTAGCCGTGGTTTAGCATTGTTGCAACTTACCCGAGCCATCAAGGTCTGGTACAAAGAGCCGTCAGTCTGAAGTTAAAGTCCGCGTTTGGGAAGTCGCATTGCAGCATCAACAGTGACGTTCAATGTCCGATTAGGGTCGAAAAAATCAGATGGCCGGAGGGGCGTAAGGCCCAAAGCTACGTTGATTCCTTGCGCATAGCTGCCACCTTCCCAGCTGGTGGCGCTTAACGTCATAGATACTCACCCCGTTAGCTGCACCGCCACGATTTTTTCAGGCTTTCAGGGGGGGGGCACGCAACCTAAGCCCTGCCAGAAACCCCACAATCGCTCGATCCCTGGCGTCTCGCTCATGTGGATTTTCCGGCTACCACAGCAAATTCCGGCCCCGCCTGACATCGCCCCCCCATAAGGCAGGGGAAGGCCGGGCTGGTTCTGGGCGCCGGTGTGATGTGGTCTGGATCGCTGACAGTTGAAGGCAAGTATCCGCGCCATCCAATCACCCTTGCGCAATATGCGCAAAATACGTATATTGTGGGAATTCAGGAGGTCTCCATGCCCAATATCCAGAACTTCCCCGCTGCCGATCTGGCGCGCAAGACAGGTGACATTCTCGACGCGGCCAGCCGTGCGCCGGTGGCGATCACCAAACATCGCAAGCCGCGTTTCGTGTTGATGAGCCTTGAGCGCTATGAGGCGCTGACAGGAGCAACGGACCAGCAAGCCCACATGCTCGATGACATGCCCGCCGAGATGAAAGCCATGATGATCGCCGCGCTGGAACGTGACCTTGCCAGCAATGGGTCCTCTCTGTTCTCTAATCTGTCAATGCGCAATCTTTGAACTTCCTTCCTTTCTTGTCTGAGGTTGCCTTTGTTCTCTTCGAACTCTTTGGTTCATGATGGGGTTGGCTGGGTGTGTGACGGCAAGGTGGAAACCGCAATCGGCCGGTTTTGGCTGTTGCTACAGAATCGTCGCCGTGTCTCACGCCCTCCCTCGGACATCCCGGATGGGAGCTCTGATTTAGGTATCCTCGTCTTTGCGCGGCAAGCGTTAAGCCGCCTGGAATTCAGTTCCGTCACGCATCATCGCGTGCATGATGATGGCGAGACGTCTTGCCAGTGCCACTCTGGCCTTTCTCATTGTGGACCGTGCGCCGATTGCCCTGGCCCAGTCCTTGAGTTCCAGTGATGCCGCAGATCTGGTCAGCATAACATTCGCGGCCTCATAGAGCAGCGTACGCACCCTAACGTCGCCACGCTTTGAGATGCTTCCTGTATAGTCGATTTCACCAGACTGGTACCGTCGCGGAACAAGCCCAAGATAGGCTCCGACATCGCGGGATCGTTTGAAGCGTGATGGATCGTCGATTGCCGCTGCAAACGCCAAGGACGTGATCGGACCGACGCCGGGGATGGTCATCAGGCGCGAACACACCTTGGACGCGCGTGCCATCTTTTTCATGTCCGCATCTATCGCAGCAATCGCACTGAGCATGGCTTCACGTGCAGCAAAGAGGCCGAAGAGAGCGGCATGCAGGCCGGGCACGCCGTCACTGACTTTTAGCGCTGCATCTTTGAATGCCGGTGATAGGGCTCTGGGCAATCGCACGCCGAAAACGACGACAAGGCCTCGGATCTGGTTGTCGATGGTGACGCGCTGCCCAACCAACTTCTTGCGGGCTGCTATCAGCGACCGAACTGCGTGAGCGGACAATGACTTGACGTGCGTTGGTTTGTAGAACCCCGTGCGAGCGAGATGCGCCAGCCCGCGGGCATCGTTGCGATCTGTCTTGTGCCCAGCCAACGATTTCAGCGCTTGATATGCCTGCCTGCTTTCAATGCACACAACCCGGACGCCATGTTCAATAAGTCCGTGATAGAGCATCGGTGCCATTCTCCCCGTCTCAAAGACGACCTGTTCACATCGTGGACCAACTGCGAGGAAGGCCGCAATTGCTGCAGGCGATGAGCGCGTCTTTCCTTCCCGAATAAGGGCACCCTCACGGTCAACGACACAAATATGCGTCTCTTTCTAAGCCTGCAAAATGTTCCATCTGTCAGTTCCTCTCTGAATGTTACCAGTCCAATGTACCGGACGTTGAGCAGAGACAGACCGAGATTACTCCATGTCGAAAAATATGGCCGCCTTGATGTGATGTTCAACAATGCCGGTATAGCTCAGGTGAAGCAGTTCAAGGATATCACAGAAGGCGATTGGCACCGCGTGATGGATGTAAACGCGATGAGCGTCATGATTGGATGCCAGGAAGCTGCCGCACAGTTCAAAGCGCAGGGCGGCGGTGGAAAGATCATCAATACGGCGTCAATCGCCGGAAAACAGGGTTACGAACCTTTGGCCCATTACTCTGCGAGCAAATTCGCTGTGGTTGCTCTCACACAAGCTGCTGCCCGGGCCTTTGCTCCCGATAAAATCAACATTAACTGTATTTGCCCTGGGGTGGTGGCAACCGACATGTGGAAGCTTATTGACAAAGGGTTTGTTGATGAGGGCCTCACCAAGAGTGACAACGAGGCATTCGAAATGTTTTCCGCGGATATCCCTTTGGGGCGTCCGTCCGAACCAGACGATCTTGTTGGAGTCTGCACATTCCTCGCATCCTCCGGTGCTGACTACATGACAGGACAAAGCCTGGTTGTTGATGGTGGCATGGTCTTGATTTGAGAATTAAGTGTCGACGCTGTTACAGCGTCGACACTTGCTTTGTCTGGCTACGGCGACGATGTGCATTGGGAATTCCTGCGATACGTCGGTACTTGGCCACTGTCCTGCGCGACAGTGTGAATCCTAATCGAGACATTTGGTCCGCCAGTTCGATATCGGGAAGGGGGTATCGGGCATCTTCAGTCCTGATCAGGTTTTGAAGCCGCCGAATAGCCTGCTCCTGTGTCCGCCCCTCGCTCGCTGAATTGATATCTCTTGCAAGAAGTTCATGAGTGCTGATGGTTCCGCGCGGCGTTTTTGCCCTGCAATCACGCAAAGCTCTGCTGATCGTACTTTTGTGCAGCCCTAACTCGCTAGCCAGTTCAGACATCGACAGTGGTTTCTTGTGGGCCGCCATGCCTGTTTGTAAAAACTTCCCCTGATGGGAGACAAAAGCTGATCCAATTTTTAACAACGTATTCGCGCGTTTCTGTAGAGCGGCAACAAGCTGACCCGCTGATTGGTGACAGTCTCGGTAGTAGGCTAGGGTGGCATCGTCGAGTTCAATCGCGTTTTTTGTGGAGAAGAGCCCATCATCTATCAATAGTTGGGGGAGTGCAGCCTCATTCAAAGTCGCAATCAGATTTCCGTCCACGTCCTCGGAAAAAATCAACTCGGGCTCAGATGGTATGTCAAAGGGTATCGGGTCAAATGCCATAGGTGCAGCGCAAAGCCTACGAATGTCATCTAGCATTTCTTCTGCATCGTCAGGTTCAACATCTAAAGCTTCACAGATTGCATCAACATCTTGCCGAGCGACAAGGTCGAGCCTCTCCAGAAGCTCTGATATGACTGGATCAAACCGATTGCCTGCCTGCAGTTGTAACCTGAAGCAGTTCTTTAGCGACCAAGCAAATACGCCAACAGGTTCGACTGAATCCTGAAGACACGTCACGATTTTTTCTATGCGAGCCTCCGAAGTACCTAAGTCTTTGGCAAGTTCTCCTGGCCCGTCTTCCAAGAAGCCCTGATCGTTGAGATAATGAACTAAATGACGTGCAATCTCAGCGTCTTCGGCCGTTTCTAGACGAATAAGTCCAACCTGCGCTGCAATTGCAGCACGGGCATCCTCGGAGGCAGGAATTTCGACTGATTTGCTTGAGCTTGGAGTGCGAACGCATGAAGGCACGGCTTTCAGGAAAGGATTCCGCCGAGCTTCCTTCGAAGTCCAATCCAAAACCTCCTGTTGGCCAAAAGACAAAAGCTGCAACGACTGTCGCATGCTCAAAGTCAGACTGAGCTCTTGCTTCAGACTCTGTGACTGTAGCTGTTTCATTACGGCCTCCTAGCGGATGACCGTAGCCCTAAACATCACTTTGGCACAAGTGTTGCTTGCATAGTTGGAAAAGGGAGGATCATCTTGAAAGTTGGGATTATCGCCAATCCGGTTTCTGCCAGAGATATCCGTCGGATCATCTCTCATGCAGGGAACCTGCCAATCAATGATCGGGCAAATATTGTGCTGCGGATCATGACCGGAATGTTAGCGACTGGCATCGAAGATGTTGTGATCATGCCCGAAAATGGCGGGATCCGAACTGCGCTAATGCGGACCATCGAGCGCGAGTCCAAAATGGGCCATCAGCGCTTTCCAAATGTTGAATACCTTGACATGCCAGTAACCGGCACCGCGGTTGATAGTGCTGTCGCTGCGGAACAAATGCACCAGATGGGCGTTGGCGCCATCGTTGTGCTGGGCGGCGATGGAACCAACCGAATGGTTGTGTCACGGTGTGGTGACACGCCAGTTTCCGGGGTTTCTACTGGGACGAACAATGCATTTCCCGAACTTCGTGAACCAACCATCACCGGGCTCGCTGTAGGCCTTGCTCTCTCTGGAAACGTTCCGACAGAACACGTGTTCAGCTACAACAAAAGGCTGGAAGTTGCCGTCAACGAACGTCTTGAGATCGCCCTCGTGGACGTCGCAGTTGTTTCAGATCGGTTCATTGGTGCGCGGGCTATTTGGAAAACACAGAGCTTCCGCGACCTGTTTGTTACATATGGCGAACCGCATGGTATCGGCATGTCATCCATTATCGGCCTCTTGGACCCCGTAGACCGCAGCACTCCAGAAGGTCGGCGGGTTCGCCTTGCAAATGGCAAAGACGCAAACCTACATCTCACGGCTCCAATCGCGCCTGGCTTAATTGAACAAGTCGGTGTGATGGACGTGGAAACATTAGTGCCAGGCAAGAAATATCTACCCAGCATTTCCGGTGGGTCCTTTGCCTTGGATGGGGAGCGCGAACTCACCTTCTCTGAAGAAGATGAGGTCAGCATCTCGCTGCGCGCGAACGCTTTCCGAACAGTCAACGTAAATGGCTGCATGTCTTATGCCGCCGAAAACGGGCTGCTCAAGGCATGAACTAAGAATCCAATTGCTCACAAAGGGAGGACACAAAATGAGCAATCCTTTTCCACTGGAAAAAGACGGGCTTCTTGAAGCCTATCGTCAAATGAAAACAATCAGGGAGTTCGAAGAACGACTCCATGTTGATTTCGGTCGTGGTGAAATTCCCGGTTTTGTTCACCTATCAGCGGGTCAAGAAGCATCCGGGGTAGGTCTGATGATGCATCTTAAGGACAACGACTATATCGCCACCCACCACCGCGCTCATGGTCACTGCATCGCCATTGGCGTTGATGTGAAAGAGATGATGGCCGAGATCTACGGAAAAGCCACGGGTTGCTGCGCCGGTAAAGGCGGTTCTATGCACATCGCCGATCTATCCAAGGGCATGATGGGTGCAAACGGTATTCTTGGAGCGGGATCTGCGCTTGCTTGTGGTGCTGCATTGGCAGCGCAAAAGCTTGGCCATGATGGCATTGGGATCACGGCGTTTGGCGACGGCGCATCGAATGAAGGCACTGTCTTGGAATCGATGAACCTTGCTGGCGTTTGGAATCTTCCGGCGATCTTTGTTGTTGAAAACAACGGATATGCTGAATCGACCTCTGTCGACTACGCAACCAAGTCGGACAGCTATGTGGATCGCGCTGCTGGTTTCGGAATGCCAGGCATTACAGTGGATGGCACGGATTTTTTTGCCGTCTATGAAGCTGCTGGCGAGGTAATCAGACGAGCGCGCGAAGGCGGCGGTCCGTCCCTGATCGAGTTTAAGACTGTTCGCTTCTTTGGTCACTTTGAAGGCGATGCGCAGACCTATCGTGCCTCGGGTGAGGTTGAAGAAGCCCGCGCCAATCAAGACTGCCTGAAAATCTTTCGAGCTAAGGTCACAGAAGCAGGTGTGATTACACATGCCGAACTGGATGCGATCGACGAGCAGGCTCTCAAGGATATCGAAGAAGCAGTACAATTTGCAATTGCGTCACCGGTGCCTGGGCCAGAAGAGCTCACCACCGATGTTTACGTGTCCTACTAAAAAGACGGAGAAAAGGAGAAATTAATATGGCACGTATTCTAAGCATGAAAGACGCCATTAACGAAGCTATTGACCAGGAAATGAGCCGTGATTCAACAGTGATCATGATGGGCGAAGATATCGTTGGAGGTGCTGGGGCACCGGGAGAAGACGATGCGTGGGGAGGGGTTTTGGGGGTCTCCAAAGGCCTTTATCATAAACATCCGGATCAGATGATCGACACGCCCCTTTCGGAAAGCGCTTATGTCGGTGCTGCTATTGGAGCTGCCACTTGCGGCTTGCGCCCGATTGCGGAACTGATGTTCATCGACTTTGTTGGGGTTTGCTATGACCAGATATTCAATCAGGCAGCTAAGTTCCGGTATATGTTTGGCGGCAGGGCAGAGACGCCAGTCGTTATTCGCGCGATGTGCGGTGCGGGCTTCCGGGCAGCGGCACAGCATAGCCAAATGCTGACTCCGGTCTTTGCTCACATCCCTGGGCTAAAGGTCGTTTGCCCGTCAAATGCTTACGACACCAAGGGGCTTCTGATTCAATCGATCCGCGACAACGACCCAGTCATATTCCTCGAACACAAAGCACTCTACGGGACTGAAACGGATGTGCCAGAAGAACCGTATGCGATTCCATTCGGAGAGGCTAATGTCGTTCGTGAGGGCAAAGATGTTACCATTGTGACTTATGGTATGATGGTTGGAAAGTCCTTGGAGGCAGCTGAAACACTTAAAAAAGAAGGTATCGAGGTAGAGGTGATTGACCTCCGTACGCTTTCGCCGATTGACATGGATACTGTTCTCGAAAGCGTTGAAGAGACAGGGCGGCTGGTTTGTGTGGATGAAGCAAATCCGCGTTGCTCTATTGCCTCGGACGTTTCATCAATGGTTGCGCAAGATGGTTTCCAGGCGCTAAAGGCGCCAATCGAAATGGTCACTGCGCCCCATGCGCCTGTGCCGTTTACGCCAGCCTTGGAAGATATCTATATCCCATCGGCAGAAAAAATTGCGGACAGCGTGCGCAAAACTATGCGAGCGAGTTAACGATGAGCGAACAGATTATTCCAATCCTTATGCCCAAATGGGGCCTCTCTATGAAAGAAGGCAAACTTGCTGTCTGGCATGTTGAGGAAGGAACTGAGATTGCTCAGGGTGATGAGATTATGGATGTCGAAACAGACAAAATCTCAAACGCAGTGGAGGCTGCCGATGGCGGCCTCCTGAGGCGCCGTGTGGGTGCTGAAGGCGAGATCTACCCCGTAAAAGCGCTATTAGGAGTACTTGCACCTGAAAGTGTCTCTGATGATGAGGTTCAAGCCTATATCGATGCATTTGAGATGCCTGAAGTCGAAGAGGAAGAAGAAACCGGCCCAAGCTATATGTTTGCTGACCTGCCGATTGGCAAAATTCGGTACACCGAGCGTCCGGGTGGCGGAACTCCAGTTATGCTAATCCATGGCTTTGGCGGTGATCTCGACAACTGGCTGTTCAATATCGACACGATAGCAGAGTCGAATGCTGTGGCCGCTTTGGACCTACCCGGTCATGGCCAGTCCACTAAGGCGATCGATACGCCAACTGCCGAGACAATGGTTCAGGCCGTTGTCGAATTGTTGGATCATCTGGCTATTCCAAAGGCTCATTTGGTCGGGCATTCAATGGGCGGTTTAGTCGCTGGTCTCGTGGCGGCAAAAAATCCAGAAAAAGTCGCATCTCTTACACTGGTCGCGCCTGCTGGGCTCGGCAAAGAGATCAATATCTCATACTTGAACGGTTTCGTAGGTGCGAGCAGTCGTCGAGAACTCAAGCCTCACCTCAAGCATCTTTTTGCAGATGAAGGTCTCGTCAGCCGTGCAATGGTTGATGACTTGCTGAAGTACAAACGCCTTGACGGAGTGGACAAGTTTCTTGGAGCGCTCGTGTCGAATATGTTCCCTGAAGGACAACAAAACCTGCTCCTAACGGATCAGCTTAGTAACTTCAGTGGGAAAATTCAGACCGTTTGGGGTGACAAGGACGCGATCATCCCCGCGTCTCACGCCAACGCGCTGGATGGAGCTGAAGTGCATGTGATCCAAGGCATTGGACATATGGTTCAGATGGAAGACGCGGCTGGGCTAAACGAGTTGATCAAGAAGATGGTCAGCTAAGCTCACCCCAATACCCCCACCCGGCGCACTCCCCGCCGGGTGGGGAGTAGATCAAATATAAAAGGAAAGCCAATGACCACACATAAAGAAAAGCTTGGAGCGGTTAACGGGCGTGTCATGGAGCTTTTTAAAGCTGAACAGGGCACAATGACAGCCTTCAAAGCCCTAAGCGATGCAGCCACTAAAGAAGGCACTGTCACCAGCGCAATGAAAGAGACCATTGCGGTCGCCCTCGCGGTTTCAAAGGGCTGCGAAGACTGCATTTTGTTTCATGTTGATGCAGCCAAGAAACATGGCGCCGATAGAGAGACGCTCGTCGAAGTGCTTGCGGTCGCTATAGAAATGAGTGGTGGGCCCGGAGTGGTTTATGCCGCGAAAGCAGTCGAAGCATTCGACTCATTGTAAACCTTCTTGCGCACAAGGAGAGTGCTATGAAAATTGATTCAACCATCCCTGACGTCCCTGTTCAACAATTTGCCGATGGCGAAATCAAGCAGATTAGCCTTCGTGAATTCAGCCTTGGCAAAAGAGTTGTTCTGGTTTCTGTCCCAGGGGCGTTCACACCTGCCTGTTCCGACGATCATGTCCCCGGCTTCCTAAATTCTGTCAAAGCGTTTCAGGACATGAACGTCGATGCAATTGTGATCTTGGCAACAAGCGATTTCTTCGTGGTAAAGGCTTGGGCAGATAGCTATGGCGCTCCGTCATTTGTGCAATTCATGGCCGACGGCAGTCAGAAATTCGCCGATGCTGCCGACCTAATTTGGGACCTCACAGACCTCGGGCTCGGACGCCGATCGCAACGCTATGTCGCAGTAGTTGAGGACGGCGTTGTTAAAAGACTTTTCAAGGAGCCTGATTCTGGCGCGGTGACTACATCATCAGCAAAAGCGGTTCTCAGCCAGCTTTGAAATTCAAGGCTTTTCTTCGGAATGCTTGAAGCGTTTAGAAATTCGTCAATTTAAATCAAAACTGAGTGGGAGGATAAAATGAAAGCAGCACGTTGGTATGGTGCGAAAGACATTCGCGTAGAGGAAGTTCCGGAGCCAAAAATAGAGCCTGGCTTCGTCAAGCTCAAAGTAGCGTATGTGGGAATTTGTGGCAGTGATCTTCATGAATATGTCGCTGGGCCGATTTTAATTCCCACTGCAGACGAACATCCGCTGAGTAAGGACAAGGCACCAATAACTATGGGGCACGAATACTGCGGTGTCGTGACTGAGATCGGTGATGGCGTGACCAATGTCGAAGTCGGCGACCGAGTGGCCATTGAGCCGATTTATTCAAGCCCTGATAGCAAAGCAAGCCAAGCAGGCTACTATAATCTTGACGAGAATCTTGGTTTTATGGGTCTTTCAGGCGGGCAGGCCGGGTTCGCAACTTACTCGCTTGTGCCAGCTCGTATGGTTCATAAGATGCCCGAGTCCTTGCCAATGGAGCAGGGCGCTTTGGTAGAGCCAGCCGCCGTCGCTTTGCACGCTGTTCGGAATAGCAAGCTAAAAGCAGGTGACACGGCAGCAGTTTTTGGTTCTGGGCCAATTGGTCTTTTGGTGTTGGAGGCGTTGCGAATAGCTGGTGCTTCGCAAATCTACGTCGTTGAGCCATCTGGAGAAAGGCGTGCCAAGGCAACAGAACTGGGAGCGACCGCGGTTGTCGATCCGACAAAGGACGATCCTGTTGCGGTTATTCAAGAACTATCAGACGGTGGTGTTGACGTCGCTTTCGAGGTCACTGGTGTTCCATCTGTTGTGCAGCAAACCATTGATTGCACAACATTTACCGGACAAGTCATTGTCGTTTCGATTTGGGAGACCGATGCTGCGTTCCAACCAAATACAATCGTTTTGCGCGAGCGCGAACTCAAAGGAACGATCTGCTATCGAAACATCTATCCTGCTGTCATGTCGTTGATGGAACAAGGGTACTTCTCAGCTGATAAACTTGTGACCAAGCGCATCGATCTCGAACAGATCGTCTCCGAGGGATTTGAAACCTTGGCAAATGAGAAATCCCAAATCAAAATTCTCGTTAAGCCATAGTCTACACCGTTGCCACAGCCCAAAGCGCATCATGCTGGGCTGTGGTCAAGAGGCTGGTTTCGCGTCAGGCACGACCAAAGGCTAACGTCGGTGTAGCTGCGAGGAAAATTAGACTCCCAATGTCTGCACTGCGGTGCTAGCCTTATTTTGCTACGTTTTCTCAACCCAGAAGGAGCCGAAAACACTAGTTGTGAGCTTTGGGAGGAGCGCTACAGTGGATCTAAATTTAGACTTTGCTCATCATATCGATGAGGTTCTTGCCGTCGCTGATGGCAATGTTACGCGGCGTGACCCAGACGTAGTTCGGTCTTGGCTACGCTGTATAAACGAGCACAATCTTGACCCTCAGCTGAAGGGTGAGCCCCGTATCGTCACAGAGCAGACGCTCCGACACCATCAGCAAGAGTCTGAAGATCTTATTCGAATAGCGCGCTACGGTATGGAGGACCTTTACCGTCGTGTAGACGCATTGGGCTATGTTCTCCTGCTAACCGATGTAAAAGGTGTGGTTATCGATTTCATCGGCGATCATAAAGTAGATCGTGAGCTAAAGCGAGCTGGCCTCTACATTGGCGCTACCTGGACGGAAGATGAAAGTGGAACAACTGGCGTTGGAGCATGTCTAAAGACAGGAGAAGCGATAACAGTTCACCAAAGAGACCATTTTGACGTCAACAACATCCCGCTGAGTTGTACAGCAGCACCAATTTACCATCACAATGGTTCTTTGATCGGCTGCCTGGATGTCTCACTGCTTATATCACCGGTCGAAAAACACAGCCAAGCTCTGACGTTAGAAGTCGTAAAGTCTTGTGTGAGGCGCATCGAACTTGCCAACTTGATGGCGAGTAGGAAGACTGATTGGATTCTCAAATTAAGTCACAACTCTGAGTTTCTCGATGTTGATCCAAGTTCTGCTATCGCAATTGACACAGAAGGAAAAATTTCTGGTCTCACACATACTGCGCACCGGTTACTCTCCAACGCCTCAAATATTGCTTGGAACGATACCAGTGGCTTTATTGGTCGTCCTTTCGAAGATGTTTTTGACTTCCGGGCAGAGGATATTCCACGCCTGAAGAATGCTGTGTCACCGGGTGAGCAAGCTCTAGAACTTAGCAACGGTGATCTGCTCTTTGGATGCTCAACACCGCCGGTTCGTAAAAAGACCAAAAAGCAATCGACTTCTGTACTGCGAGCTTTGTCGGATATCCACGGCGGGGATCCAAAACTGAATGAACTCTGTGAAAAGGCATCCCGGGTCGTCGGTAAGCAAATCAGCATAATTCTTGAAGGCGAAACGGGAGCAGGCAAGGAATTTGTTGCCAACGCGATCCACAAAGCTCACAAGCAAAAGAGCCAATTCGTCGCGATCAACTGCGCAGCTTTGCCTGAGTCATTGATTGAAAGCGAGCTATTTGGGTATGCACCTAACTCGTTCACCGGAGCTCATGCGAAAGGTAAAAAGGGCCTAATTGAGCAAGCGAACGGCGGCACTTTGTTCTTAGATGAAGTTGGCGATATGCCTCTTTCACTTCAAGCGCGTCTTCTTAGAGTACTCGCGGAGCGCGAGGTGACCCCAATTGGGTCCACAAAGTCTGTCAAGCTAGATTTCCGCGTAATTTCCGCATCTTACTTAAATCTAAAAGACTTGGTTGATCAGGGTAAATTCCGTCAGGATCTTTATTACCGTTTGAACGGTGTGGTCCTTAGCATACCACCCGTTCGAGACCGTCACGATCGATCTTGGCTTATTAGAAAGATCTCTGAGGTTGTTTCTAAAGATACACGGTTAGACTTCTCGGACAAAGCAGAGCAAGCTCTTTTGGCATATGATTGGCCGGGAAATATTCGCGAAATGATAAGCGTAATAGAACTTTGTGCAGCACTTTGTGACGAAGCACAGGTTCAATTTGATGATCTTCCAGATACCGTTAAGAGCCGCTTCGAGATTCAGTAGAATTGAATTGACCGCGCGTAGTCGAAGCTAACCTTGTTTGGCACGATCGTTGCTTTTTGACTTTCAGAGCGTTGCGTTCTAGCGGGTCGGCCGCTAGAGCTACGGGCAATCTATTGGGGTGCCTCTTTCGGGGCTGAGATGCGCAAGCGAACCCATTGAACCTGATCCGGTTAAGACCGGCGGAGGAAATAGAGAATGAAGACGATATCTGATACGTTTTTTGGCTCTGCCGCCCCTTGGCTGATCGCAACATGGGGTGAAGCGGAATGGCAGCAAAGGCACTAACAATCGCCGGTTCCGACAGCGGCGGCGGCGCGGGGATTCAGGCGGATGTCAAGTCATTTTCCGCGATGGGTGTTTACGGGGCTACCGTGATCACTGCGATCACCGCGCAAAATACGCGTGCGGTGACGGCTGTGCATCCGGTGCCGGATGATGTTGTCACCGCGCAGATTGCAGCGGTGCTGGATGATATCGACATCGGCGCGATCAAGATCGGGATGCTGGGGACGCCGTCGCTGATCGAAGCGGTGGCCGAAGCGATTAGCGGCTTTGACGGGCCGGTGGTATTGGACCCGGTCATGATTGCTAAGTCCGGCGATGCGCTTTTGCAGGACACGGCGATTGGCGCGTTGCGCAGCGTGTTGCTGCCCCGTGCGACCTTGCTGACGCCGAACCTGCCCGAAGCGGCGAAGCTCTTGGATCGGCGAGAGGCGACGGGTGTTGACGCGGCAATGACGCAGGCACAGGCGCTTTTGGCGATTGGGGCCGGGGCTGTTTTGATGAAAGGCGGCCATGCTGAGGGGGACACCTGCACCGATTTGCTGGTGAAACCCGACGCGCAGCAAGAGTTCAGCGCTCCTCGGATCGACACGGTTAATACGCATGGCACCGGATGTAGCTATTCGTCTGCGATTGCCGCGCTGTTGGCACAGGGGTGGGCGTTACCTGACGCGGTGGCCCAGGCGCATGGTTGGCTGCATGACGCGATCACCCATGCGGATCAGCTGGACGTGGGGCATGGGCATGGGCCGGTGCATCATTTCCATCAGATGTGGTCGTGATGGGTGCGGATTTCACCATCCTTGGCGGCGGCGTTATGGGGCTGAGCATGGCCAGCGAATTGGTCGCGCGCGGGGCGCGGGTGCAGGTTGTGGACCGCAACGGACCGCCGGGTGCCCATGCGTGTAGCTGGTGGGCTGGCGGGATGCTGGCACCTGATTGCGAGGGTGCCTTGACCGAGCCTGCCGTGGTGCGCCACGGGCGCAAAGCCGCTGATTGGTGGGAAGCGCGCGGCGCTCAAGTGGTCCGCAATGGCACGCTGGTGATCGCGCTTGGCCGCGACGCGGGTGAGTTGCGCATGTTTCAACGCCGTGTTCCCGCTGCTGAGGCCGTCGATGCGGCGGGCATTGCCGCGTTAGAGCCGGATCTGGAAGGCCGTTTCCGGCAGGGGCTGTTCCTGCCGGATGAGGCGCATTTGGACCCTCGGGCGACGCTCACGCATCTGCATGAAGCGCTGATTGCGCACCCCGACAGCGAGCCACAGGGGACCGTGATCGACTGCCGTGGCTTGGCCGCGCGCGATGATCTGCCGGATTTGCGCGGCGTGAAGGGGGAGATGATCGTCGTGCGCAGCGCGGACGTTACGCTTAGCCGTCCGGTGCGTTTGCTGCATCCGCGCTTTCCCCTCTATATAGTGCCGCGCGGGGATGGGGTGTTCATGCTGGGCGCGACCCAGATTGAGAGCGGCGAGAGTACCCGCGCCACGGTGCGGTCGGTGATGGAATTGCTAAACGCCGCCTATGCGCTGCATCCGGGTTTTGGTGAAGCGGAGCTGCTGGAAATCGGGGTCGATGCGCGCCCGGCCTTTGCGGACAATCAACCCCGCATCCGCCAGACGGCGGGCCGTATCTACGCTAATGGGCTGTTTCGGCATGGTTTTTTGCTGGCCCCCTCGGTGGCGCAGATGACGGCGGATTTGGTGCTGGACGGTCAAACACCGGAGGATTGGTATGAAGATCATCGTTAACGGCGATGCGGTTGAGGTACAGGCCACAACCCTCGCGCAGCTTTTGACAGAGCTTGGCAAAGCAGAGGCGAAAATCGCCACTGCCGTGAACGAAGAATTCGTCCCCGCGACGCTCCGCGACAGCCATGCCCTGCACGACGGGGACCGGGTTGAAATCGTTACCCCCCGGCAAGGAGGATAAGATGCGTCAATTCTATGGAACCACGCTAGAGACGCCTCTGATGTTGGGCACGTCGCAATACCCGTCGCCCGCGGTCTTGGCGCAGGCGTTTGAACGCTCGCGGGCCTCGGTCGCGACTGTGTCGGTACGGCGCGAGGCTGGGGGCGATACGGCGGGACAGGATTTTTGGTCGTTGATCAAACAGTTAGGTGTCTCCATCCTGCCCAACACCGCCGGGTGCCATTCCGTCAAAGAGGCCGTCACCACAGCGCAAATGGCGCGCGAGCTGTTTGAGACAAATTGGATCAAGCTCGAAGTCATTGGCCACGGTGATACGCTGCAACCTGATCCATTTAACCTGTTAGAGGCCGCGCAAATCTTGTGTGACGACGGGTTCGAGGTGTTCCCTTATTGCACCGAAGATCTGGTGCTTTGTGAACGGTTGGTCGAGGCGGGGTGCCGGGTGCTGATGCCTTGGGGCGCGCCGATTGGGACCGGTCTGGGGCTCAATAACCTGTATGGGCTGCGCACGCTTAGGGCGCATTTCCCAGATATTCCGCTGGTAATCGACGCGGGCCTTGGCCTGCCGAGCCAAGCGGCCCATGCGATGGAACTGGGCTATGATGCGGTGCTGCTTAACACGGCGGTGGCCAAGGCGGGCGATCCGGCGGCCATGGCAGAGGCGTTCGGCAAAGCAGTGGCTGCGGGGATCTTGGCCCACAGGGCTGACCCGATGGAACCGCGCGACATGGCCGCCCCCTCAACCCCCGTTCTTGGACAGGCGATCTTATGAGTTTGCACCCGTTTTACCCGATTTTCGATGATGTGTCGTGGCTTCGGCGGTTACTGCCGCTGGGGATCAAATTGGTCCAACTGCGGCTGAAAGACCGACCCGAAGATGTGCTGCGCACACAAATTGCCGAGGCGCGTGATCTTTGCGCTGCCCATGAGGCCACGCTTGTGGTGAATGATTACTGGCAACTGGCGATCGAGCTAAACTGTGATTGGGTCCATTTGGGCCAAGAAGACCTTGATGATGCAGACCTGCCTGTGATCCGCGCTTCAGAGCTGAAACTGGGCCTGTCGACCCATGACGATGCAGAGCTTGACCGCGCCCTGTTCTGCGCACCCGATTATGTGGCGCTTGGGCCGGTTTACCCCACGATTTTGAAGAAGATGAAATGGCATCAGCAGGGCGTCGAAAAGCTGACCGATTGGAAGGCCCGGATCGGCGATATCCCCTTGGTCGCGATTGGTGGCATGTCCGTGGAACGCGCGCCCGGTGCTTTGGCGGCGGGGGCAGATATCATATCGGCAGTGACGGACATTACCCTGAACGACGATCCAGAGGCGCGGGTGCGTGATTGGCTGGCGGTGTTGTCATGACCCGCTATGCGCGTCAGATAGCTGTCATGGGGCAGGCTGGACAGGATCGTTTGCGATCTGCGAGCGTTTTGGTGATCGGCGCGGGCGGGCTGGCTGCGCCGGTGCTGCAATATCTGACAGGGGCAGGGGTGGCCCATTTGCGCGTGGTGGATCCGGATCGGGTCGAGCTGAGCAATTTGCACCGGCAAACCTTGTTTCGCATGGACGATCTGGGCCGGCCCAAGGCGCAGGTGGCCGCGCAGCACATGCAGGCGCTGAACCCGGAGGTTAAGATTAACGCCATTGTGGACTGCTTTGACCCGGCTACAGCCCCCACGCTGGCCAATGGTATGGATCTGCTGCTGGATTGCGCGGACAGTTTCGCGGCCAGCTACATCGCGTCTGATTTCTGCGTGCAGTCAGGGCAGCCCTTGATCAGCGCCAGCGTGGTAGGGCGCGATGGCTATGTTGGCGGGTTCTGCGGCGGGCGTGCCGGGGGGCTGCGGGCGGTGTTTCCTGATTTGCCGGATCAGTTGGGGTCATGCGACACGGATGGCGTGCTTGGTCCCTCGGTCGCGGTGGTTGGCGCGCTGCAGGCCGAAATGGCGCTGGCGGTGTTGATGGGCGCGTCCGCGCCGTTGGGCCAATTGGTGACCTATGACGCCGCTGCCCTGCGGTTCGGCGGGTTCCGGTTTGACCGCGCCCCCGATCCCGCGCCGGACCCCGGATTTATCGCGCCCTCAGACATCAGGCCGGATGATTTTCTGGTCGATCTACGCGCCGCAGACGAGGCGGGCCCATCCCTGCCTGCCGATGCGCAACGGCTTCAGGCCGACAGTCTCAGCCCCTCTGGCCCATGGCCAGCACCGGGTCAACGCGCTGTTCTGGCTTGCCGATCTGGCCTACGGGCGTGGCGCACGGCGGAACGGCTTTCACAACAGTGGCGGGGCGAGATCAAGTTACTCGCCCTCGGAGATATCAAAGGAGAAACTACATGAAACACCTACTGACTGCCGCCGCGCTGTTGCTGGCGACGCCGACCTTTGCGCAGGACAAGATGACGCTGCTGCTGGATTGGTTCATCAACCCTGACCACGGTCCGATCATCGTCGCGCAAGAGCTGGGCTATTTCGCGGACCAGAACCTAGAGGTCGAAATCGTTCCGCCTGCAGACCCATCAGCCCCGCCGCGCCTTGTGGCTGCGGGTCAAGGCGACCTTGCCGTGAGCTATCAGCCCAGCCTGCATCTGCAAGTGGCAGAAGGCCTGCCACTGAAACGGGTAGGCACGCTGGTGGCGACACCGCTGAACTGTCTTCTGGTGCTGGAAGATGGCCCGATCCAGGAGATTGGCGACCTGAAAGGCGGCAAGATTGGGTTCTCTGTCGCGGGGGTCGAAGAAGCTGTGCTCGCGGCGATGCTCACGCCCCATGGTATGTCGCTGGACGATGTGGAGATGGTCAACGTGAACTTCTCCCTCTCGCCATCGCTGATGTCGGGCCAAGTAGATGCGGTCATAGGCGCCTATCGGAACTTTGAGCTGAACCAGATGGAGATCGAAGGCGTTCCCGGCAAGTGTTTCTATGTCGAAGGAGAGGGCGTGCCGACCTATGACGAGTTGATCTATATCGCCAACCCTGAGCTTATGGACAGCGGTGTTCTTCGCCGGTTTATGCGGGCCACGGAACTCGCCACACAATATATCGTGAATAACCCCGAAGCCAGTTGGGAGGTGTTCAAAGGCTATGCGCCTGAGTTGAACGATGAACTCAACGCCCGCGCGTGGGTCGATACACTGCCCCGCTTTGCCCTTCGCCCCGAAGCGTTCGATGCCGGTCGCTATGCCCGGTTCGAGGCATTCCTCGGGTCCTCTGGTCTGGTTGAAGGCACGCGTGCTGTGTCCGATCTGGCCATCGACCTGGGTGCCCAATGAACTATGGGCGCAGCTTTGACGCGTGGCGAAAAGGGGCCGGGGAAACCTGGCCCGCCTATACACGGCACGCTTTTGTCGCTGGGTTAGGGGATGGCACCCTGCCGCGAGAGGCATTCTTGCATTATCTCGTGCAGGATTACGTTTTCCTGATCCATTTTTCCCGCGCTTGGGCGCTTGCTGTGACCAAGGCGGAAACGGTTGAGGAAATGCGCCTTGCAGCCGGGACGGTGAACAATCTGATCAACGAAGAGCTGTCGCTGCATGTTGGTATCTGTGCTGAGGCGGGTATCTCAGAAGAAGCGTTGTTCGCCGCCGAAGAACGGCCAGGGAACCTTGCCTATACGCGCTATGTGCTGGATGCGGGGCATTCGGGGGATCTGCTTGATCTGCTGGCGTCGCTTGCGCCTTGCGTGATGGGCTATGGTGAGATCGGCAAGTCGCTGGCGGCAGAGGCCACGTCTAACACGTATCGCCCGTGGATCGACACCTACGCTGGAGCGGATTACCAAAACGTCTGCACAGATGTGGGCAAGCTGATCGACGGAGCCGTCGCCCGCCGGATCGGTGCAAACCCCGAGAACAGCCCCCGATGGGCGGCGTTGCAGCGGCGGTTCACCACGGCGACACGGTTGGAAGTTGGCTTCTGGGACATGGGGCAGCGGCCATGACCAATGCCCCGGCACTGTCGCTTTCGGGTCAGGCGGAAATCGGAGGTGTGCCAATATTCTCGGGCCTCGACCTGACGGCGCGGGCTGGGGAGTGGACAGTCATTTTGGGAGCGAGCGGCGTGGGGAAATCCACGGTGCTGCGCTTGTTTGCCGGGCTGAGCAATGGGATTGACCTAACCGGAGAGCTGCGTGCCTCGACCGGGACGTTGACGGGGCAGGTGGCTTTGATGGCGCAGGATGATCTGCTGATGCCATGGCTGAGCGTGTTGGATAACGTGCTGATCGGTGCGCAGTTGCGTGGCGAAAAGCCGAACAGAGCACTGGCGCTGGAACGGTTGCAGCAAGTCGGGCTGGCGGAGCGCGCGGATGCTCGGATCAGCGCGCTGTCGGGCGGGCAACGGCAGCGGGTGGCACTGGCGCGGACCTTGATGGAGGACCGCCCGATCGTGTTGCTGGACGAGCCTTTTTCCGCCCTTGACGCGCTCACCCGCGCGCAAATGCAAGAGCTGAGCGCAGAGGTGTTGCAGGGTCGCACAGTTCTTTTGGTGACCCACGACCCAGCGGAGGCCGTGCGCCTTGGCCAATCAATTTTCGTTATGACAGCCAAAGGGTTGGACACCGTCGCGGTGCCTGCGGGCGATATCCCGCGCCCCTTTGATGCGCCTGATATTCTGGCGGCTCACGTCCGCCTTCTTCACCATTTAAGGAGCCCTACACCATGACAGCAACCGATGACCTGCGCGCCTCTGTCCAATCCGATTGGGATGCCGCCACGCGCCATTCGTTTACCGATGCGCTTATCGAAGGTAGGCTCGACCCGAGCCTCATGGCGGGGTATTTGCAACAGGATTATCACTTTGTTGACGGGTTCGTGCGGCTTCTGGCCTCGGCGATTGCTCATGCGCCCACCTTGGCTGACAGCGTCCCCGCCGCACAGTTTCTGGGGTTGGTGACCGGGCCCGAAAACACCTATTTCCTGCGTAGCTTTGACGCCTTGGACGTGTCCCCGGATGCTCCGGCTGCGCCTGAGACTAACGCTTTCCAAGACCTGATGACACGCGCGCGCCAATCTGGCCGATATGAAATCATGCTGGCCGTACTGGTGGTCGCAGAATGGATCTATCTGGATTGGGCCGATCCCCATGCAGACCGCGCCCCGGATCTGCCGTTTTGGCTTGGTGAATGGATCACTTTGCACGCGGGGCCAGATTTTGCAGGCGTTGTCGGCTATTTGCGCGGGCAGTTGGACGGTGTTTGGGGCGGGCTTGACGCCGCTGCTCGTAACGAGGTTACTGCCATTTTCCAAGAAACAGTTAAATTGGAGCGCGCTTTCTTTGATGCGGCGTGGGTTGGATTCGAGGCACCCGCGTGACAGGCTGGCGCGCGGGCCTCTTTGCGTTTCTTGCGGCGATCGCGGGGTGGCAAATCCTTGTCAGCCTCACCGGATTGCCGCGCTTTATCCTGCCGGGGCCGTTGCTGGTGGCAGAGACACTTTGGACCAATCGGGGGATTTTGGCCTCCAACGCTTGGATCACGATGCTGGAGGTGCTGATCGGACTGGGGCTTGGCGCGGTGTTGGGTGCGATTTCCGCCGTTGGGCTCGCGGCGTCGCCGCTGGCGCGGGCACTGATCCGGCCTTTGCTGGTGTTCAGCCAAGCCGTGCCTGTTTTTGCCTTGGCCCCGATTCTGACGCTGTGGCTTGGTTTTGGGCTGTGGTCCAAGATTACGATGGCGCTGATCATCATTTATTTCCCGGTCACGTCGGCCTTTTTCGATGCGCTAATGCGGACCAATCGCGACTGGCTGGGGCTGGCAAAGGTGATGGGCGCGACGCCCGCGCGGGTCATGTGGCATATCCGCATCCCCGCAGCATTGCCAGGCCTGGCCTCTGGCCTACGGCTGGCCGCCGTTTATGCACCCATCGGCGCGGTGATCGGCGAATGGGTCGGCGCATCGCGGGGGCTGGGGTACCTGATGCTGCTGGCAAATGGCCGCGCCAAAACCGATCTGATGTTCGCCGCGTTGATTGTTTTGGCCGTGCTCACGGTTTTGCTGCACACGGCGGTGCATCATCTTTGTAAACGCTATTTGGATCGCTTTGGCGCCTGATGGCACGCATGTTGCTTTTTTAGTTTGAATTGCTGGAAGAAAGGAAAACGTATGCCTGAAACCCAATTTGCTATTCAGATGGGCATGGGGACCGACCTTAAGGGGCAGGACTATACAAAGGCTGCTGCTGCAGCAGTCCGCGACGCTCTCCATCGGAACTTTATCTCCATTCATCGCGCATTTGACTTACCGCTTGAAGAAATGATCGTGAAAATCCGTGTAGGTGTCGGCCGCCCCGAAGCTGTGGATCTGGAGGTCGTGAAAGCAGAGGCACCGGTTGGCCATGTCGCAGCCGAGGCCGTTCAAGGCGGTCTTGATGTCGAAATGCTGGGAGAGACACCGATCATCGCCCAAGCAGTTGTTACCGTTTCATACAATTTAGAGGGCAAGTCATGAGACCATTGATCTTGGAACTTGGCATGGGCGCAGACGTTCACGGACGTGACTATACGAAAGCAGCATTGCGAGCGATCTCTGATGCAATTCGCCACAGCTCTCTGACAATTTTCTACAGCTATAAACATCCGTCACAAATGCACTTGGAGGTTACAATTGGTGTCCCTGAACCCGACAAGGTCGACAAGCAAGCGGTCGCCGATGCTCTTCCATTTGGCACAGTAGAAGTAGCGGTGGTGAAGGGAGGCTTGGATGACCTAGGAATGGGTGGGCAAGACGAAATTATTCTTGCCGCAGCATCTGTAAAGGCAATGCTCGATACGGCAGGTCATGAGATGGTGCCTGCACGGAGCTAATAAACGTTCGATGGTTTTGAACACTCATTCAAACAGCGTTGGTTTAAGCATGTTGCCTAACCCTGATCGGCATCAAGGGTTAAGCTCATATATTTTACATAAACTTCATTATGCTGAACTCCAGTCACGGAGGTCACCCAGCATGCGTCATTTACTAAATAAGCTTCTCCCCTCAGTCGCAGTCGCTTTGACTGTGACAGGTTTTTCGCTGCCGATACCTGCCCGCGCGCAGACATACCCGATTGACTGCGCGATCCTCCTCTGCCTGTCCGGAGGCTGGCCTGCTTCCGCCCCCTGCGCCCTGGCCCGTACCGAATTCATCCGGCGGATCACGCCTTGGCCGGTGGAACCTCCGCTACAAATCTGGCGCTGTCCCATGGGCGCGTCCTATGAGATTGGTCCGCCGTCAACCAGTACAGGCCGTTTCTATGAAGCAGTCTTGCAAACCAACAACGCAAGACTGCGCCAGTCCTTTCCAGCGCACCGCAATACTGTCTTTTCTGAGCCGATCGAGACTACTTCGCACTCCCCGGATGCCAATGAAATCCTCGTTCCCGTCGGCCTTGCACTCCGGCTCGTACAAGACCGTGCGGATATTGATATCAGCGGGCCAGAGTTCAATTTCGTGCGATCCCTCCGCGTCTTTGATGTTCGTTATGCGCGGCAACAAGAAATCGGACGCGATGGGGACTGCAGTCGGAGTGCGAGCGTGGTCCTCGGCACTTACGGGATCCAAGGCGATTTCTCCTGGCAGAGGTCTTCCGTTACTGCTCTGCCTTCGGCTCACAGAGGTCTTGAACACTGGGGCGAGCATTGCCCTGACATTTTTCACCGCTCAGTGTTCGTTGAATGGCGAGACTACGAAGGCAACTACGGCTCGGAGCAAGTGAATTATTGAAGCTACCGATACGAATGCAACATATATCACGTGGTAAGATGTATAGTCGCGTGGCTTTTTCCACGAATGACTATAGATGATCGGGTTTCACTAAATATCAAAGACATACGGCGCTTTCGAGGCTTAAGCCAAGAATCCCTGGCTGCCGACTCGGGCGTGAGCCGCGGATATATGGGTCGCCTCGAAAATGCAAAACACTCGATGACATTGCTGACGCTCGAAACGATCGCAAATGCGCTTCAAGTCGATCCGCATGTGCTTTTGCTCCCACGTCACATTGAGCCGGAAAGTCTTCTTGATTTTGTAAAGAACAACGGTGGCAGAATTGAGTTCTGATAAACAACAGCCAATCGAAGCGACTCCCATTTTCAGATTGATCAATCAGAGATCGAACAAAGTCGTCGGCATTGAATACCGCTGGAACACTGGTGAAACCTGCATTCTTTGGCGGGGAGAACCGGTCGACGAGCTCAAACGTGTGTCCATCTCCGGCCCGAATCTCGAGAACGATTAACGCTTACTCGCGTTCCATCAGTTCCAGAAACCGGCCGTAGTCCTGACTGACTTCGCGGGCTTCTTCGAAGGCGCGCGTACGCTCCTGCTCGAGGCAGCGAAAGTAGTCCTGAATGTCCGTGATGTAGACCTCGAAGTCCCGCTTGATGATATCGGCATAGTCCCTGGCAGCTTGCGAATCGCTGGGAACAAGTGGCCGACCAGGGGCAAGGCAGGATTCCGCCTGGCTTGCGACTGGAACGAGCATCAGCATTGCCAAGGCCTGCGTGTTCACCGATCGGCTCAACCACAGGTTTCTGAGACACCTATTTTCCTTGATAGACGCCATGGGTCATGCCTAGAGTTTGAGTAACGGGATACATCTGTATCTGATGCAATATACTATTGCAGTTAGTAGTATACTATTGTAACTCTGGGCTTCAAGAGGGAACGCCCGGGAGTTGCACCTTTGAAGAAAGCGTGAGCCGGGCCATGAACTGGGACATCGAAGCACCAAATGTGGTTACGGAAGCACGTTTCCGCGAACTCGTGGAAAATGGCTATAGCGCTGAAATCCTGTGCCAGGAGTCGGCACATAAAAAAGGCCCCAGCTATTACGGGGTCTGGATCATGCGCGTCGTCTCGGACGAGGGCGTGGAAAAGCTGCTGGTCACTGCCCGCACTAGGACGACCTACAACGACATCAAGATCCGCGAATTCAAGACCATCACGGGTGTGGTCTCCTTCCTCATCGGGATGGGTTTCTCTCATGCCGATGTTCCACTCGAGGAAGGCCAGCGGACGACCCACAAGCTGTCTGCAAACGACAAGGGCGGCAGCAAGTAGTCTTCTCCTTTTCTGGTTTCTCACGGGCCCAGTGACAGCACAGATGGTGCTTGTCATGGAAAGCGATGGCTCTCTGACCCCGTCGCGTTCCCAGAACAGCTTTGCCCGGAACTACAATGACGGCATCGGCCAGAGGTCCGCTGCTGATGAACTGGCGATCTTCGGTAAGACTGACCTTGAGTCAGACGAAATCCAAGTTGCCGCCCTCTCGCGGCCTGCACCCCTGCCCCGCGCCAATGTACTCACGGCCATCGAGACCACCGCCCTTCGCTATGCCGGCCATCCCGGGCTGCGCCGCGCGGAGCTTTCCGTCACGGCGTGGTTGACCCTCTACCGTGCCAATATCGAAGTGGAGAGCGCCTATCGCCAGGATGCGGTCTCGAGCGCGGGTGCGATTGGCCTCGGTCAATTGATGCCCGCGACGGCGCGCGATCTCGGTGTCGATCCGCGTGATTCGCTGCAGAACCTTGACGGCTCCGCCCGCTACCTCGCGATGATGCTGGAGACGTTCGGCGATCCGCGTCTTGCGCTCGCCGCCTACAACGCCGGGCCTGATGCCGTGCGGGAACATGGCGGCATTCCCCCTTACCGAGAAACCCGAAACCACGTGGCCCGCGTCATGGCCGTCGTGGCCCGACTGGAAGGATCAAACTCATGAAACAGATCTCAAACCTCTTTGTCGCCTCGTTGGCGCTCTTCCTGCTCGTCGCAGAGCCTGCGCTTGCGCAAAGCATTGATCTCTCCCCGATCCAAAGCCTGTTGCAAGGCATCGTCGATGCGCTGACCGGACCGCTTGGTGTGGTCATCGCAACGCTGGCGGTCCTCGGTGTTTTCTTGAGTTGGTTCTTCAACATCATCGATCTGCGACAGGCCCTCTGGGTACTTGTCGGCATTGCCGGTGTCGCCGCCGCTCCCACCATCGTTGCCGCGGTCTTCGCCGGTGGCTGAGCGCTCGCCCCTCTTTCTGGGCCTCGTGCGCCCCCCGAAACTTCTAGGCCTGCCCATCATGTACGCGATGGTCTGGCTCTTCGGCTCGGTGCTGCTCTTCGTCTGGGTTCAGCACATCGCGGTGCTGGGCGTGGCCGCCCTGCTCTATCCCGTCCTGTGGAAGGCCGCCGACTGGGACCCGCGTTTCATCGACGTGATGATGACCGCGCTGCAGGAAACACCGCCGACGCGGAACCGCAGCATCCATGGAGGGGACAGCTATGCGCCCTAATACAGCCTTGGACGAAACGCTCGATCTCCGCACGATGACGCCCCACTGGTATGCCCGCGAAACCCGCCTCGCGCATATGCTGCCCTATGTCAGCCTGGTCGATGACCGCACCGTGCGGACGCGGGTGAACGAGCTCTTCCAGTGCATCAGGCTCGACGGAATCAATAGCTACACGACGGATGATGCCTATCTCGACAAGGTGACCGCACTCTTTGCCCGGATCATCGCGCAGCTGGGGCCGGAATTCAGCTATTACGTGCACAAGGTCTCAAAGGCGATCACAGCGGATCTCGAGCCCATACGCGAGGACAGTTTTGCCGGAGACGTCGACCGGTGCTGGCGCGCAAAACTCAAGACCAGCGGGTTGCGCGACAAAACCCTGACCCTCACGGTCATTCACCGCCCGCCTCCCAAGAGCGTTCTGCCCTTTCTCAATCGCAGCGCCCCGGACCGGCTGAAGGAGGCAACCGAGAAACGCCTTCGCCGATTGGGCGAGGCCGTGAGTGTGTTCCTGTCGGGCCTGACCGAGCTGAACCCGCGCGTGCTAACGGCCAAAAGCGGCGAAATCATCGGCTTTCTGGGCGCGCTCAACACCGGTCAGGAGTTGCCGCTCTATCCGGCGAACACCTACGGCTTTTTGTCTTTCAATGTCGCCAATACTCGGGTGACGTTTCAGGGGGACCATTTCGAGCTTTCTGAAGGCGTCGTCGGCCATCGCTATGGCAAGAGCTTCACCATCGGGGAATATTCCGAGGCAACCTCCTGCACCATGTTCGACATGCTGAACCTGCCGGTCGACATGATCGTCACCCATTCCTTCACGCCGATCAACTCGAACCTCATGGCGGGCCGCATCAAGCGGCAAAAGCGCCAGATGCAGGCCAGCCAGGATGCGGCCCTGTCGCTCATGGAAGCGCTCGACATCGCGGCCGACGATCTGGAGGCCAAGCGTCAGAGCTTCGGCGAACACCACATGGTTGTGACGATCTTCTGCGATACGCTGGATGAGTTGCAGACGCTCAGCGCGGAAATCGTCAACGCCGCCGCTGCCGAAGGCGTGAAAATGATCGGCGAGCGGATCGCGGCCAAAGCGCATTACCTCAGCCAGCATCCCGGCAATCAGCCAAAGCGCGTGCGTGCCAGTGCCATCACCAATCGCAACTTCGCGGATTTCGCGGCGTTTCATCGGACGCAGCTTGGTAAGCCTGCTGAGAAAACCCCTTGGGGCAAGGTCATCACCTATCTGCCCACGCCCGAACAAAGCGCCTACCGGTTTTCCTATCACGAGCAAGGCAGCCCCGACAAAGAACCGACCAGCGGGCATACGCTGATCATGGGCCGGCCAGGGTCGGGCAAATCGGTGCTTTCGGCCTTTCTCATGACGCAAGCCCGTCGAGCAGGGGCGCGGATCTTCGTCTTCGACTACCGCCTCGGTATGGAGATGGCGGTCCGCGCCAATGGCGGGCGCTATGCGTCTTTGAAAGCCGGTCAGCCCACAGGCCTCAACCCGCTCTGGACCGAAACAAATGCGCGCGGCACAGCCTGGCTCTCGGACTGGCTTGCCACCCTGCTTTATCGCGCCGACAAACCGCTCACGCCAGCGCAGACCAACCGCATCCAGGAGGTTGTGCGCCAGAACGCGCAGGCCACGAACCCAGCCTTGCGGAACTGGCGGGATTTCGCATCGCTTTTTGTGTCCACCGATGATGGCGGCGATCTGCACCAGCGCCTGCTCGAGTGGACCGAAGACGGCCGCTATGGCTGGATCTTCGGGCAGAGCCTCGAAGACACGTTCTCGCTCAAAGGCGATGTGGTGGGCTTCGATCTGACCGGCATTCTCGACAGCGAGGCCGAAAAGGAACGCATGGCCGTCCTCTCCTATCTCTTCCGCCGGGTGGAGCGCGAGATCGAGGACCGCCGCCCCACGATCATCGTGATCGATGAGGCCTGGAAGGCGCTCGACAACGCGTACTTCGCCGAGCGGCTCTCAAACTGGCTCGTGACCGCACGCAAGCAGAACACCGTCGCGGTGATGATGACGCAATATGCGAGCCAGCTCGAGCGCACCCGGACCGGCAAGACCATCGTCGAGGCCGTGCCGACGCAAATCCTGCTCCCGAACATCCGCGCTCATGCCGCCGATTACACGATGCTGAACCTCTATGAGAAGGAACTCGACGTGCTTCTCAACACCGGCAGCGACAGCCGCCTTGCGCTCATCCGCGATGATCAGGGCTCGATCGTCATTGATGCCGATCTGACCGCCCTCGGGCCCAATCTCACCATCCTCGGCGGCATGGAAAAAGGCCAGGCGTTGGTCGGTGCCGATTACCGCGACCGCCCAGACTTTTGGAGGCTTTCATGATTCGTACTCTGTTTCTTCTCACCGCGCTCGGCGCTTTGGCCTCCTGCGCCCAGTACCAGGAACCGCAGGCGAACTGCTTCACATTCCTCGCATCCACGGCACCTGTCGCGCCTGATTGCACCTTTACGCCTCTAGATGCGCCGGAGGGCGACATTGAAGTCTAGCCTGCCTCATATCCTGACACTTTGCCTGCTGCCCGGTCTCGCCTTGTCTCAAGGCGTGCCGACCAATGACAGTGGGCTGACCGCGCGTGACATCGTCGAGACTGGCGATCGCGAGGCTGACTTGGCCGTTCAGGCGGACAAGCTTGCCGTGCGCGAACTCATTGCCGAGATCGAACGCGACCAACTGGAAACCCTGCAACGCATCCTCGATGCCCAAACCAGCTTCGGCGGTCAGGGCCTACCCGCGATGGTTTCAGGGCTGGAAAACGGAAGCGGCGATCCAGCCCGTTCCGTCGAAGCGGTCTACGGCAATGCCGACATCGACCCCAATCCCGGCGGCGCACAGATGTTTGGCGATGCGGCGGAAAACATCGAGCAGCTCATCATCCGCGTCGCCCGGGAAACCAGCGGATTTGCGGGCGTGGGCCGCGCGGGCCTCTCCCCAGTCCAATGGCGAGCCCTGCTGCAGGCTCTCATCTGGCAGGAAAGCCGCTTCACCATCGGTGCCCGCTCGCCGGTCGGCGCTTTTGGCCTCACCCAGATCATGCCCGGCACCGCCAGCGATCTTGGTATCAACCCGGAATATTATGACAGCCCCTACCTGCAGGTGCATGGCGGCGCGCGGTATCTGGCGGCCCAGCTCAACACCTTTGACGGCAATATCATCAACGCCCTCGCGGCCTACAACGCCGGACCCGGTCGCGTGTTCGAATATGGGGGCGTACCACCCTTCCGCGAGACGCAGCACTACGTCCAGGTCATCCCCGAACGCTACAATCTCTACCTGGGCCGCATCGGCGGGATCGAAGCGCTCGGTACGATCGACCCCGCGCTTCTGGCCAATGCAAACCTCTCCTTCACGGGTCATGGGGCGGCCTTTTATGGCAACAACTCGCCCTTCGCGATCCGGCAAGCCGCCCTGCGCATTGCGGATATCGTCGAGCGGATTTCCGAAACCGAAGACGTGCAGGAAAGCATCGCGCTCAACACCTATGCCCGCGCCGAGTTGGTCCGCTTGGTCGCCGCGCGCATCCGGCTTCAGGCCGCCCGCACTCGTGTGCTCTCCGCTGAGGAGCTGGCACAGGCCAGCGCCCGGATGGCCGAGGGCGCCTTCATGGACTTTATAATCAGGGAGATTGACTGATGGGACGGATGTTTCTGAGAACGACCTTGGCCACGACGCTTGGGATTGGCCTGCATCTGGGAGCCCTCTCCCCTGCCGCGGCGCAGGGCGTGCCCGTCGTCGATACCCAGAACATCGCGCAAAATATCCAGCAGCTCCGGCAGATGATCGAAGACGAGATCCTGCAAAACGAGCAGCTGACGCAGCTCCGCGAACAGCTTGCGACACTCACGGATCAACTCGCGGAGCTGCAAAGAACCTATGAAGCCCTGACCCGACTGGCAGAGCTTCCCGAAATCATCCGCACCGAGATGGAGGACGAGCTGAACGGCCTGCTCGATCAGGAATTCGGAGACATCCTCGCCACCATTGAAGCCATCAAGACCGGAGACTTCTCTGGCCTGTCCGGTTCAGGCGCGGGCGAGATCGAAACCCAGATGGACCGGGTGCTGGCCGATCTCGGCTTTGACGACGACACGCTCTCCGAGATGGCCACCAGCGGCAATCCCGGGGCCAATCGCGTGGCCACACAAGCCACGACCGGCGCGCTCGTCTCAGCGGCGGCCCAGAACAGCTATGAGGATGCAGGCCAATCCCTTGAGCGGGTCGACCGACTGGTCGGGCTCATCGATGACATGGATGAACTGAAGGAAAGTGTCGATCTCAACACGCGCGTGACGGCGGAACTCGCCATTGCGCTCGTGGCCATGTGGCAGCTCGAAGCCGTGCAAACCGTGGGCGACGGCACCGGCGGCGTGATCGATGCTGCCACCATAGCGGAGGAGCAGCGCTTCATGGATTTCACCCTGCCGGACCTGCGGGCGGATTAAGGCGTTTCGAAATTGACCCAGAATATCAAGTATCGGTTTTCGCGTTCGAGCGCAGCGAGAGGCAGCGAAGAACCGATGCCGCTTGTTTCGAAACGCCGAGCGGAGGTGTGACGCGTGGCGACTGAACAAGAAATCATCGAGGAAGAACTGGTCTACGGTGCACTGCGCCGCGAGTGGCTCTGGCAGCGGCTTGGGCTCATCGGCCTCATCTTCGGCATTATCGGATGCCTGAGCGCGGCGGCTGTCGCGATCCTCGATGTCGATCCGCCGCCCGTGGTCGTGCCCTACGATCCGGAAACGGGTTTTGCCTTGCCCGAGGCTTCGGTGGGCGCGACGTCGGTCACAGCCAACCAGGCGGTCATCGAGGCGGAGGTCTTCCGCTATGTGACCGACCGAGAGGTCTATAACCAGCTCGACAACGATCTGCGCATCCGTAGCGTCCTACGCCGCTCGGACGGTGCGGCCGAGAGCGGGTTGCGCCAGATCTGGAACAGCGCCAATGAGAACTACCCGCCCACGGTCTATGGCCCGAATGCTCGGCTCGATGTGGAAATCCTCAGCATCAATCGCATCGGCACCAACCGCGCCACCGTCCGCCTGCGCAAACGCCTGACATCCATCAACGGGGTCCAGACCGGCCTGTTCACCGCCACGCTGCTTTTCGAGTTCCGCCCCGAGACCCGCCGCTCCATCGATGAGGTCTGGACCAACCCCTTCGGCTTCACCGTGCTCGAATATTCCATCCGCTCCGACAGATTGGAGAATTGAATTTGTTCCCAGTTCGACTTTTCATATTGCTGATTGCCCTGTTGCCCGGCCTTGCTTTCGCCGAAGCCATCCCGCGTGGCGGGCCCAATGACAATCGGGTGCGGCTGGCAACATATCAAGAAGGTCAGGTCTACCGCCTCAGCGTGTCGCTCACCCATGTGACCACGGTCGAGTTCGGGGAAGGCGAGAGCATCCGCTCGATTATTGCGGGCGACACGGAAGGCTTCGAGATCGACGGCGTACCCGGCGGTCAGGCCTTCGCGATCAAGCCGGTGGCGCGCGGGGTGCGTACCAATGTGACCGTCTACACGAACAGGCGCAGTTATTACTTCAACGTCCAGGAGACCCGCAGTCCGACCTTTTACGTGGTCCAGTTCCGCTACCCTGAGGATACCAACCGCCCCACACGTGCCATCGCAGCCCAAGCGCCAAACTACAATTACGGTGCCAGCGCGCGCACCGAGTTCTCCCCAACCCGCGTCTGGGATGACGGGGCGTTCACGTATTTCGCCTTCCCAAAAAATGCGCCGGTGCCCGCAATCTTTCGTTACGCCAATGGCCGTGAGCGCACGGTCAACACCCAAGCCACCGAGGACGGCGTGATCCGGGTTTCGGGGGTGAACAGGCAATGGGTCCTGCGGATCGGGGAAGAGGTGGTCTGCATCGAGTCCACACCGCCTGCGGGGGTGGGATCATGAGCGACTCTGGAAACGCGGACCTCGAAAAACGTCTCGCTGCTCTCGAACAAGGCAAAGGCGCGGGATTGCCCCCTGCCCCACGGCGCTCGCCGCTGCTCGCTTTGGTCGTCGTCCTCGTGATCGGCGCAGGCGGAGCGCTACTCTATCTCCTGTCCCAACCCGAAGAAGAGGAGGCCCTGCCCACGGCCACACCGGACGTGTTCCAGAACGAAGGCGACGGGTTTGGCGCCATCGAAACCCTGCCCCCGCCTGAGCCAGAGGTGGTTCTGGTAGCGCCGGAACCGGTGGAACCCAATGCCGAACTTCTGGCGCAGCTTGCAGCCCTTCAGGCTCAAATCGAGGAATTGCGCAACGCGCCCGAACCGGTGGTCGAAGAAGACACGGCTGCCGCCGAAGCCATCGATGCGCTGACCGCCCAGATCGCGGCGCTGCAGTCTGCCTCGGAAGCCGCGCAACAGCAGTTCCGGGATGAGCTTACGGCACGCGATCGCGAGCTGGAACAACTCCGCATGGACCTTGAACTCGCGCAGCTCGAGGCCAGCCGGCCCCTGCCGGCACCCATCGGTCCCACCGAGGACGAGCTGCGCGCGCGGGAAGAAGAACGGCTCCGTCGCGAGGAGGAAGCAAGACGACTCGCGGAACTCGAACGCCGCGCGGCTGAGGAACGTGCGTTTCAGGAGCGCCGCATCACCTCGCCCACCATCGCCTTTGGCGGCACCTCGGGTGCCAATGAGACGGCCCTGACCGAACGAACCTTTGGCGAAGTGACGGATTTCGTACTGAACGGTGCCCTGCCCACCTCGGTCACGCAAGCCGAGGTCATCGCCAATCCGTCGAACACGATTGTGCAGGGAACAATGATCCAGGCCGTCATGGAAACCGCTCTCGACAGCTCCCTGCCCGGCCAAACCCGTGCTGTTGTCTCCGAGGATGTCTATAGTTTCGATGGCTCACGGCTGCTAATCCCGCGTGGGTCCCGCCTGATCGGGCGGTATCGTTCTGGCGTCGATATCGCGCAGCGCCGGGTCACCATCGCCTGGGACCGGATCATCCTGCCCGACAACCAGACGATCCAGATCAGCTCTTTCGGGGGTGACGAATTGGGCCGCTCTGGCGTCACGGGCTTTGTCGACACGCGCTTTGATGAGCGTTTCGGTTCGGCGGCGCTGATTTCGCTGATCTCCGCCGCGCCAAGCGCCGCTGCAGCAAATGTGCAGGATGAGACCGCGGCGGATGTGCTCGAAGACGTGGGCGATGATCTTGCCGATGCCACGGACAGCGTCATCGGCGATTACCTCTCTATCGGCCCCGTCATCTACGTCGACCAAGGGGCCCGCGTCACCGTCATGGTCGACCGCGATCTGGAGATATTCTGAGCCAATGTCGCTGAGCTATCTCCAGACCTCGCTTGATCGGATCGATGCCGCCGCCCGCGACGATGTCATCGAGATCTGCATCAATCCCGATGGCAGCTGCTGGGGAGAATTCCAGGGCGATCATTTCATGCGGGTGCTGGACCAGAGGCTGACCGCGACAGAAGTCAAAGACCTCGGCAACCAGATCGCCTCTTCCGCAAACACCACGATGAGCAAAGACCGCCCCATTGTCTCGGTCTCGATCACCTACAAGGGCCGTCCAATCCGGGCGCAGGTCATCACCCCGCCCGCCGTGCTCTCCACCATGTCGATCAGCCTGCGGTTCTTCTCGAGCCTGCCGCTCGAAGGGATCGCGCTTGATTTCCTCTATGGCAAAGAACGCAAACTCGAGGAACTGCGCCTCGAGAAAACCCGCGAACTGCGCGAAGTGGTGGCCGCGGGCGCGATCGACGATGCCCTGGCCTTCTGTGTCGAAAACAAGCTCAACATGATTGTCTCGGGCGGAACCTCCACCGGCAAGACGGTCGCCGCGCGGAAGATCCTCTCTCATGTGCCTGCCGAGGAACGGATCGTCACCATCGAGGAAGCCGCCGAGCTTTTGCCGACCCAGCCGAATTCTGTCACCCTCATCGCCAACCGGGACGCGGAGTTCCAGACCGCCGATGTGCTGCTCACCGCAACACTGCGGATGCGCCCGGACCGGATCATCCTCGGCGAGGTGCGCGGCAAGGAGGCCATGACCTTCCTCGAAGCCATCAACACTGGCCATGGCGGGTCTATGACCACGCTACATGCCGAAACCCCGCAATTGGCGGTGCAGCGCCTCGCGATCGCAGCACTCAAGACCGAGATCCCGATGACCTATACTGACATGATCCAGTACATCGAGAATTCCATCGACGTGATCATCCAGGCCGGTCGGCATGACGGCAAACGCGGCATCACAGAATTCTACCTGCCCGGCATGAAACAGATTGGAGAAACTGCATGAAGACCTTTGAATATGAAATCCTCTCCTTTTCGATGGACCGTAAGAACAGCCTGATCGAAATGCAGGTGGCATTGAATACGAAGGGCCGGATCGGCTGGGAGGTGGTCTCAATCAGTTCGTCCGAGTTTGCAAATATCGGGCACACGGTTTTTCTGAAGCGTGAAACTTCCGACGGTGCCGATTTTGGAGACAACCGATGAAGCGTGGTGCAGCGCATTTCTTATTTCTGTCAGTCGGTTTGGGCCTGATGGCATCGCCTCTAATGGCGGAGCGTAATCTCATCCCCAGTCTTGAAAGCATTCCAGATGTCTGCCCCGAACGCCCGAGCGAACCTGCCTGGATGCAGAACATCGCCCTTCGAGACGCCTACCAGCGTGTCTTGGTCCAGGACATCTACCGGGCACAGAACATGGAGCGGATTATTGAGACAGGTTCCTGTGACTGCAGTGTTCGCTTCCCAGCATGGGATAACGCCGAAGTCACCTTCCAAGAAAACTACACCGATGTGGATCGTTCAGAAATGCTGCAAGCGTCAGACAGTTACAACCGCCGCGCAAATGATCTTCGACCAGAAGCTCAAGCGATCTGCGAAGCAGTGGGTAATTGGTAAGGGAACTCTGAAATGAGCGTTGTCACCTACTTTGTTGAAACCTCCCAAGGCTATCTCAACACCGCCGCCGAGACACAGTTCGGGTCTGTTGCTGCCACGGTGGGAACGCTTCTCGTTCTTGGAACAACGCTGGTGGTGATCCTCGTTTTCCTGAACATGATCTATCAGTACAAAGCGATGGATGGGCGAACGGCGTTCTGGCTTGCGGTCAAGATTGGTCTCATCGGGATATTTGCAACCAATTGGTTGCAGTTCAACGCACTCTCGTCCGCAATCCTCGCGGGGATCGACAGTATTGCGGGCGCGCTGGTCGCCTCCGTCGGTGGTGGCGTTCCAGGTCCATCGGGGACATTTGCAGAAGAATTTGACCTGCTCATCGCCGAGCTTGGCGAATACCTTAACGCGGCCGGGTCTGAGCTCAACTGGATGGCCGGCGCGATACTCGACATTGTTGGCGTGTTGATGTTGTCGGTCTTGGGAGGGCTTGCTGCATTTATCTTGGTCGCGTCGCGTTTGATGATCGCGCTGCTCATTGGCATCGCACCCGTGATGATCTTCCTCACCCTTTTCGAAGTGACCAAGGATTACTTCGCGCGCTGGCTGTCGGCACTGGTCTCCTTTGCGCTCTACCCAATCGTCGTGGCAGGCGTATTCGCAACAATCACAGGTGTATCATCCGCCCTCATTGGTGAACTCGGCGACCCGGAAGGGGCCTCAAATATAGGCGCGCTCATCCCCTTCTTCATGATGGTCCTCATGGCCAAGGGCTTCATCATCGCCACGCCGTTCATCGTTCGCGCAATCTCAGGGAACATTATGATGCCAGCGCTGTCTGGGGGCTTGGCAGGAAGCTACAGCTTTGCGCGCGCCGCGATGGGCAATCAGCAGGCTTACAATCGGTATCTTGTTGGTGGTGCCAGTGGAGCCGAATATGCAGCACTCAGAGCGCGGCAGTTCTTTGGGGCCCAACAAATGCCGCAACGGCTGGGAATGGCAAATGTGACACCTGCAGGGGGCAGTCCATCCACCGGAACCGGATCGCAAATGATGGCGCAGCTGGCTCGTTTAGGAAGGTTGGGGAGGCGTTGATGAGGTTTTTTTGTGACGCCGTTGAACAATGAATGAGCGAGGGTCCCATAAGCATTCGCCAGTAAAAACGGTACCATTGGAGCTGGTCCAAGCAGTCCTGCGCTCAGCAATCAATGGAAGATCTGTCGGGCTTGAAGAGGCAATACGGACCCTAGATTGCGACGCCCATCATGCTGACCTCATCTTGCGCCAGATGGCCGAGGCTGGGTACTTGGAGCCTGCCGACATCTTTGACGGTTTGTTTTATTGGCAGCTAACGCCGAATGGGACTCGCCTCGCGCTGGAACCCAAGCGAAAGCGTATCGGGCGCGATAAGGTTCAGACCATCATTTCTGAACTTCTCGCCCGGGCCAAGGTCATCAACGGCGATTCCGATCGCCTGCAGCGCATCACCTTGAAGCTATTCGGCAGCGCGCTTGAGGAGCGAGACGACTACGGTGACGTCGATGTTTCTATCGCGTATCTACGACGCCAGCTGAGCGATATCGAACGTGAGCGCATCGAAAACGCACTGAAAGCCCGCCAAAGCAATTCAGATCGGCAAACCTTTCAAGGACGGCTCATGGGAGCGGAACGTCAGGACACGCGCGAGATCATGGCGTTCCTGAAAAAGGGTCTGCCACATCTTTCGCTCATGAATGATGATCCTATGGACCTCGGGACACCGTACCGTTGGCTAGTCGACCACGACGTGAAAACGGACAGACCAGTTGATGTTTCTGACGATATCTTTCGACCCAATGGGCCTTCGATCCTCGACCAACACCCGAGGAAACCGTTACCGCCCATCACACTGCTTGAAGCACGACACAGAGCCATTTCTGCGAATACCAAAGTTGCGATTGATGACATGCACATAGGTTTGGAGGACGCAGCCGCGCTCGAAGAGCAAATGTGGTCTCCAAAGGTCACACGCGAAGGTGATTTCGTTGCTAACGACATCAGAAGTGAGAAGCGGGTCAAATTCGCTGGGTTTCAGCATTTATGTCCGATCTGGAAGAAAGACCTAGGCGGCGTAGCGATGTTGAAGGCAGCCCTCGACTGGTGCGATGAACATAAGGTTTGGGTCAGAGACCTATTTCCGGGAGTTTCAATCCAACGGTCCGACCGCACACACGTCATACGCCTCGGGTGGGGCCATGACCTGATCTATTTCAATGTTGGTGGCAGATCGACAACTGGGAGCCTGCTCCCTTGGAATCGAACACGCGTTTCCAAAATTGACTTGGCCGGCGCTTATGCGGTCGGCAGGGCACTTTCGAAGATGTATGACGAAAGTAGGTCCGCGAAAATGCCATGGTTCAGCGCTGACATTTTGCTTCCGTTAGTCAAGGTAGACAGGCTCCCGGATTTCCCTCGGCTGCATAAAGATGGCGCGTTCAAAGAAGGCGCGTTTCAAGGCCTGCGGGAGGCCACCTTTTTCTGAGCCGGGATCATACCCCCATGTGCACCAACCCGCCTCGAAAATCGTGGATTGAAACTAAACTTGCTATTCATCTCCAACCACAAGGTGCAGGAGCCCGTCGACCCGCTCCAGACCGGCCGGCAGCAACAAGTTTTCAAGCCATCCGATCGCTTGTCCGCGCTCACTGCAATAAGCGAAGAAGGCTCTTTGCATGGCACGCGTGAAGGCGACAAAGAAGGAATTCAGCTCTTCATCCCGTCCGGGTGAAAGGCTCCACCAACTCTGTGCATCGAGACCGAAGAAGATCATTGTGTGAAACTCAAGACCCTTGCTTTTGTGGATCGTCATAAGTGGCACCTGGCCGATGCCTTCGAAGCGATCGAGAGCGTCCGACCAAGCGTCCACAGCTTCGGCGCATTCGCAAAACAGCGTGATGAACCCTGTCCGTACCCGTTCGAAGTCCGCGTCCCGTCTATAGGCGGGAAAGGCCTGGCGCAGCCGATCGGCACCAACAAATTCAAGGGCGATCTGAAATACATGTGCCGCGCTCTCGCCATTCTGTTCGTTATCGCGCATAGCCGCACGCAAAGTGGAGGAGAATTCTTCAATACTTCGCTGCAGCCGCTCCTGTGCTCGTTCATCGCCAGTATCGATGGCGAATAGCGCCTGCAGCTGTTCTTGAGTGGCGTTCCAGGCACCCGGGCTGCGTTTACCAGTACCGAGCCTCAAGAGCGGTAAAAAGATGCCTGTAAGTTCTTCGGCAAGTAGTTCCTGAATCGCAATTCCACCAACATTACGCGCCAAGTTCCTGATCGTCAGGCCTTGCGCTGCAAAAACGTCCGTCAGTTCGGCTTCAACATCGTCCGCGCGCATACGCACGAGAATGGCGCAATCATGCGGCTCCAGAACGCCGTGCTCCATTTCGCTATCGATCCAAGCGGCGATTTGCTGTGCTTCCTGTTCGCGTGTATCGAAACGCCACAGCGCAGCGACCTGACCGTCGACGGCGCGCTGCCCCCTAGCTTCAACGTCTTCTACGTTTGGATCGATGCGCTCCGCAATCACCTGTTGAATGGCGACCAGATCCGCATGAGATCGCCAGTTAAAGCGTAGCGCTAGGTCCACTGCATTGAAGTCAGCAGCAAATTCCTGGAAGGCGTTGTCCATCGCCCCGGCCCAGCCCATAATGCGTTGCTTATCGTCGCCGACGGCTGTGAACACGGCATCACTGCCATGAAAAGCACTCTTCACCAGATCATATTGTGCATATGTCGTATCCTGAAATTCATCGAGGAAAACGAAGGGATAGGTGAGCTGAAGGGCACGCCGGATCGCAGGGTTCTCGCGCAGCAAATAATCGACAAGTCTGTTAATCATGGCAAACGAGAGCAACGTACCGGCTGGACGCTCCAATTGCTCCTGCCAATAAGTATCAAGTAGCTCGCGCCAAGCCGGTGGTATTCCCTCCTCATCGAACGGAAGCGGCGCGCGTGCGATCGCCTTTTCAAATTTTTGCCAGCCGATGTCACGCCGACCGTTCCGGGTGAGGAAGTCCTCCAGATCATCGCGCCGCGGAAACCCAATTTCATAGTTGCGGGGCGGCACATAGGGGTGAGGGATCGCAGCCCGAAAGCGGTCTAACATGTTTTTGGTGAACGCGTCGAAGGTAAACGAGTGAAAACGGCGCGCCTGATCGGGCGGACAACGCTTGCCTACGCGCGCCTTGAGCGTCTGTGCAGCATCCCTTTTAAAGCTGATAGCCAGGATGCATTTGGGCGGCAGACAGATGCCGGTTTGCAGGAGGTATGCTGCTTTTTGCGCTAGGAATTCTGTCTTGCCCGCGCCTGCGCCGGCGGTAACGCATACGCTTCGGTCCGTTTCGCGCAGCGCTTGCCACGCGCCCGGCTCGAGATCGTCGACGCCCTGAGGCCTCCAATCATCGGGAAGCACCAACATCAATCTGCGCCGTTCTCGAAACCGAGCTTCGTTTTGACATGTTGAACCAGCGCGCAAAGTTCAGGCGGAGCGTTTGCGGCAAGATCTGCCTCCGGAATGCGATTAATCGCGGCGAGGTGCGTTTCGGGTTTGCTTCGGCTCAAGAACAGGTATGGATACCAGATGAAGCAATCATCCCACTTAGGATCGTAGAGACCAGCGTTCCCTCCCTTTTTAAGAGTGGCGGCTTTCTTGCGCTCCAAGGCCTCTTCGCTGTCGTCGGGACCGTGCGCGCCCGGGTCGAGCACCTTGTAGGCGTCTGGAAATGCCGCGAGCATCGCGAAGTCCAGATCGAGTGGATCGGAGAAAAATACACCTTCGTCTTTTAGCGCCTGCATCCAGTTGTTTTCAGCAAAGCCATCAGTCATCTCTTCGTCGGACAGGGCGGGAAGGTTGGCGAGCTCGACCACTTCCATCATCACATCCAAGTTGTTGCTGAGATCGTTCTGGACCTGTCACGTTTTTGTGCCGCCCCAAGTGCTCGTTTAAGCCACTTTCCGCTCGAATGCGACAGGGCTTTTCCAGCCCAAGGCAGAGTGCATTCG
>PDWI01001193.1_pt1 | contig 41736 bp, 36 predicted proteins | sample 1430891 | NCBI WGS metagenome assembly PDWI01 (sample SAMN01162508, study PRJNA174530) | Oral metagenome, whole genome shotgun sequencing project. | biome: Marine environment; feature: Marine mammal; material: Swab sample of the gingival sulcus; isolation source: swab sample of gingival sulcus... | reverse complement strand
TTGGAAATGCCCGATAATGCTTTCGACATACTTTCCACGCCCTTTGTATGGTTCGCAAGGAAAATGCACTCTTGACATATTGCTCATCATACCTTGTACAGCGTTGGCAATATTGGCTGAACTGTTATCGTACTGCAATTGATAAGGCTTGTTTTCGTGGGTGTATAGCGTGTTTTTCAATGCTTCCATTACCATTTGTTGCGTTTCAGCAAATGCAACGGAATGCCCGATGATTGCTCCGGTATGTGCATCGGTAACGAAATAGACATATAAATCACTCTTAACCTTGCCCTTGTCATCGGTGTAATACAACTGCATGGTTGTACCGTCAATCGACCAAAGGGCATCGGGGAATGTTGGCGTTTCACGGCTAATTATTTGTTGCAAGTCATTATCTGCAGCTAATTTTCCGTGGCGTTTGTAATACCATACCTTTTTAACTTTTGGAGTGTTTAAATAGGCTTTGATAGTCGATGTAGTCATTAATTCTTTACCGTTAGCCTCAGCCCAATCGTTATACATCATCGCTGTATCTTCAAAGCTATATTTAACAGGGTTGCTGTATATCTCTAACATTTTGGCGTGCATCACAGTGTCGGCTTTTTCTCTATTGACATTGCCAACGCCTTTGTGTATCAAGCATTCAATACCTTGGTCTTTGTACTCTTTGGCATTTCTGAGTAATACTCTCAAACTATTGATGTGTCCTTTTTTCCACTTGATAAATGGATAAGGCTCGCTTGTTTGTTCGTTTAAACAGTGTTTAAATACTTCGTCTCTAAAGTTATTTACAGACTTATAGCCAAGAGAACGCACTCGCTTGGTATCGTATTCGTTCAATAAATGCAACCAAGCTCCGGCACGTGCCAATTGTTGTGCTTCTGTAGCGGTGTAAAGCCCTGTACTGTGCAATTTTCCCAAATCTTCTTGCTTTGTTTTAACAAGGCTTGGTAGTTGGTTGGCAATGGCTTGTAAGTTGCATTGCTGTTTGTTGTCCTCTTTGTCTTTGAGGTAAACAGCAGGCTCAACACCACCACATAATTGCTCACGTACAGCCTCTTTGTATTTATCTAAAAGAGAATCATAATGAATATAGACATTTCTGCCTATCTTGTGATGCTCCCAACAATAAACTTCGCCTTTGCGTTGTCCTACTAAAGCTCTTTTTAGGTAGCCTTTAGACACTCCGCATTGTTCCAGTTCTGAGGTTGTTAATGATAGTATGTTATTGCTGTACTGTGGCATAACTGTAATTTGTTCCCAAGGGCAGAATCGAACTGCCCTATAACCATTTTGGGATTAGTCGAATAATGTTGGATGTTTGGGTTTAAATATGCTCATTGAATTGGCGGCACTGTATCTACCGTGTACGAATGCTTTACCGTCTCTTACTTCTACAAGTACATCTACTTCGTGTTTCCATTTCTTGATAGATACACCCATTTGCATAATAAGATGCCACGATAATTTACGGCGTTTAAATTGGGTTCTTAGTGCTTCAAATTCTTTATAACTCATATTTACATGCTGTACACTGTCTATGATAACAAAACGGAAGCCTCCTGTTTTTACCGTTTTTTCTATATCCTCAATGTTTTTGGTATGGATAAATCGAACTTTAGGTGATGTTACACCACATAGTTCTAAACGGTTTTTAAGTGTTTGGGAGTTTAGGCGTTCTTCAGCACTCACGTATAATACACGCCCAAATTGGCTACACATTTGGGCGAATTTGGCACAATAGGTTGATTTACCACTTTTTGCCTCGCCTCGTATAAGTGTGCTGAAACGAATGTCGGGTTCGCCTAATATCTTTTGCCATTCTCCGGTAAATGGATAGGTTTCGATATTACGCTCTTTAATTGCTAATGGGGATACTGTTCTCATGGCTTAGGCTGATTGAATGATTTGACCGCCATACTCTTTTTGGGCTACATAGCGTATTTTTTTAGCTAAATCGGATGTTTTTCGCCCGGCTAAAGCACCATTTACCATTTGGTTTGAGCATTCTAAAGCTTTTGCTATTTTGGTTACATTACCATAAGGAACCCATATTCGGGGTGGTTTTTTTGTTTTTTCTTTAGTTGTCATTACTATTCTATTTTATTTGTTTAATTTTGTCGGGTGTTTCAAATAGAAACACTTTGCAAATATATAGAGTAATTCTCTATTTGTAAAACAAAAAGTAGAGTTTTTCTCTACTTTATTTATAAAATACTGATTATGTGTGTAAAAGAAAGGCTTAAAACGTTTATAAAAAGTGAGAAAATCTCTAATAAAGATTTTGAAATTGCTATAAATGCCTCAAATGGCTATATAAATAGTATATCAAAAGGTATAGGTCTTGATAAAATGGAATTAATATTAGAGAAATTCCCTAATCTAAATTTAGAATGGTTGCTTTTAGGAAGAGGAGAGATGACAAAGGCACGTACTAATATAGTTGAAGAACCTTCATCTATATATACTACTGCTCATGAAGATTTGAAGAATATTCCGATAATAGATATTGAAGCCGCTGCAGGTATCCAAGGGGCGGTTAATCCTGATTATATAGAGGTATTAGGTTATTTAACTGTACCTTATAACTCGCTTAAACAACGCACCGGAGTTTATTATGCGATTAGAAATAGAGGTCATTCGATGTCTCCAACTATCTATGATAAAGATTACTTGATTGTGCGTTGGCTTGATAGAAGCGAGTGGCAAGACCTTAGAGATGAATATATATACGTGGTCGTTGCTGACGGGAATGCTTATGTGAAAAGAATTAAAGACCGTTTAAATCGAGGTTTTATGGTTTGTATGTCTGATAACCTAGATAAAAGTAATTATCCTAATTTTACTCTTGAGGCTAACGAAATAGATAATTTGTTTTATACTGAACTCAAAATATCGCCGCATTTACACAACATTAATGCTACTTATTATGACCGTATGAAAATCTTAGAGGATAAAGTAGATGATTTGGTTGCGTGGCGTAGGTCTATAAAATAGTGCGAAAAATTTATGTGTATATTTGTCTTGTGCTTGGGTTATTTTTAGAGCCAACACACCGCAATTTACGAATACAAAAGTAATTTATTGACGATGATTGGCAAAATGGCAAAAAATCCAAATTTACACGATTCGTTTTAAATTTTTTACACGATTCGAAAAGCCAATTATACTATATCATGAGACATCACTTTCAACCTACAACCTTTAACCTGCAACTGTCCAACAAATCCCCAACATTACAACTTTAAAACTTTACAACTTTCCAACCTAAAAAAAACCTTTAACCTCTAAAACTCTTCATCATTTCATCGGAAAAGATTATTTTTGCGGAATGATTTCTGTAGAAAATTTAAGCATAGAATTTAATGGTACGGCACTTTTTTCTGATGTCTCTTTTTTAATTAACCCCAAAGACAAAATAGGGTTAGTTGGAAAAAACGGAGCCGGAAAATCCACTTTACTAAAGACATTGGCAGGTTTACAAGCCTACGACAAAGGAAGCATTTCCTTAGCCGGCGATTTAGAAATAGGCTACTTGCCTCAGCAAATGACCTACCAAAACGGAAAAACCGTAATAAAAGAAGCTAAAACAGCTTTCAAAAGATTAAATGAAATAGAGCAAGAGCTTCATCTTTTAAATCAAAAACTGCTTGATTGCGAGGATTACACCTCTAAAGAATACGAGAAATTATTAGATAAAATAACAACCCTAAGTGATGAACAAAACATATTAGGAGGTCATCAATCCGATGAAAAAATTGAAAAAATACTTCTCGGATTAGGATTTTTAACATCCGACTTTCATCGTTTAAGTGACGAATTTAGTGGAGGTTGGAGAATGAGAATAGAATTAGCAAAAATTCTGCTACAAGCCCCTAAAGTATTGCTTTTAGACGAGCCGACCAACCACTTAGACATAGAGTCTATTCAATGGCTGGAGAACTTTCTGAGCAATTACTCCGGAGCTATTTTACTTATTTCTCACGACCGTCAATTTTTGGATAATATTACCCACAGAACCATAGAAATTTCCTTAGGAAAAATCTATGATTACAAGGCTAGCTACAGCCATTATTTACAACTACGGAAAGAAAGGCGTGAACAGCAAATTGCAGCTTACCATAATCAACAAAAAAAGATAAAAGACACCGAAGCTTTTATTGAGCGTTTTAGGTACAAAGCCACCAAATCGGTGCAAGTGCAATCCAGAATCAAGCAATTGGAAAAAATAGAACGCATAGAAATAGACCCAGAAGAAAAAGCTGCTATTCATATTCAATTCCCTCCTGTTCCTCGCTCCGGCAACAAGGTTATAGAATGCAAGAATTTAGGTAAATCTTTTGGCGAAAAAGTGGTTCTGAAAGATTTAGAATTTGTAATAGAAAGAGGCGAAAAAATTGCTTTCATCGGCAAAAACGGAGAGGGAAAAACAACCCTTTCCAAAATGATAATGAATGAGTTACCTTATACAGGAACTTTAAATATAGGTCATCAAGTCAAAATAGGTTATTTTGCTCAAAATCAAGATGAAATATTAGACAAAAGCAAAACCGTTTTCCAAACCTTAGACGATATAGCTACCGGTGATTACAGAAAAAAAGTCAGAGATATATTAGGTGCATTTTTATTTAGCGGCGAAGATATTGACAAAAAAGTATCTGTACTTTCCGGAGGTGAACAATCCCGTTTGGCCATGGCAAAATTGCTGTTAGAACCTGTCAATTTATTGGTTCTGGACGAGCCTACCAATCACTTAGATTTATTAACGAAAGATATTCTAAAAGATGCCCTTAAACGATTTGAGGGAAGCATTATTGTTGTTTCGCACGACCGCTATTTCTTAGACGGATTGTGTACTAAAATCTACGAATTTAAAAACCAAGGCATCAAAGAGCATTTGTCAGGAATAAAGGAATATATAGAAAAAATAAAGCAGGACAGTTTAAAAGATATTGCCTTAAAACAACAAGAAAACGCTCAACAGAAGAAAATTGAAAAAGCTACTATTTCTGATTCAAAACTAAGCTATCAAGAGCAAAAAAACTTAGATAAAAAAATAAGAAAGGTACAAAAAACACTCTCTGAAATAGAAAACGAAATAGAACAGCTTGAAGAAGAAATACAACAAACCAATCAAGCTTTAGCAGAAAACAGCACCACTTTTACATCTGAGGATTTTGAGCGTGAATACCAAAAACTAAATACCGCCAAAACCAATTTAGACAAAGCAATGCACCATTGGGAACAAGCGTCTTACGAATTAGATTTACTAAAAGAACAAAAAGAATCCATCTAAGCATTTAAGTATTTTTTGATATGAAAGATTTAACGGTTCAAGTTCCCGGCATTTTACGAAAAAGCATCCCCCATACCATTTGGCGGATTCCCCACAAAAAAGCCGTATTCCTTACTTTTGACGACGGACCTATCCCCGAAGTAACGCCTTATGTTTTAAAAACATTACAATCTTTTAATGTAAAAGCCACTTTTTTTTGCGTAGGCGACAATGTGTTTAAACACCCCGATATTTATCAATCTGTTTTAGAAGCAGATATGTCGGTAGGCAATCACACTTTTCATCATTTAAACGCTTGGAAAACCAACTTCAAGGACTATATCCAAGATATTGAATTGGCAGAAAAATATATCCACTCTCCATTGTTCAGACCGCCACACGGAAAATTATTTCCTTGGCAAGCAAAAGAACTAAGTAAAAAATACCAATTAATAATGTGGGACGTCCTAAGCAAAGATTACGACCTCAGACTGAGTGGAAACCAATGCTTTGAAAACATCAAAAAATATAGCAGAGAAGGTTCCATTATCGTCTTTCACGATTCCTTAAAATCACAAAAGAGATTGGAATACGCCCTACCTAAAAGCATAGAGTATTTATTGGAACAAGGCTATAATTTAAGCCTACCCCTAAACGAGGTCATCTAAACCACTGTTCTCTACAAAACAAAAACACTTCCCCTTTCAATTTTGACATTTCGTCTTAAATTCTACACATAAACTGTCATATTGACACCCCAAAAACCGTCAACTATCATTTATTTATTTCTTATCAAGAAACCAATAACCCTCTATTTATAAATTAATTACAAAACAAAAATCATTATTTCATAACAAAAAATACTTTCAACAAAATCATTGGCAAACAATTTGACTTAGAGGAAAACGTTAGAATTAAAAATAAGTTTAATAATAAAATATTATTACAATGACTATAAAACCTTTAGGAAACAGAGTATTAGCGAAACAAATTGAAGCAGAAACTAAAACTGCTTCCGGAATTATTATCCCTGATTCTGCTCAGGAAAAACCTTTACAAGCAGAAATTGTAGCTGTAGGAAAAGAAGTTACAGAAGTTTCAGTAGGCGAAAAAGTAATTTATGCCAAATACAAAGGCACTGAATTAACCCACAACAACGAAACTTATATTCTTTTAGAAGTAGAAGATTTGTTAGCTACTATCTAATTTAAAACACATTTAAAAATAAAAACACAATGGCAAAAGAAATAAAATTTGATATAGAAGCCAGAGATTTACTTAAACAAGGTGTAGATCAGTTGGCAAATGCAGTAAAAGTAACTTTAGGACCTAAAGGTCGTAATGTAGTAATTGACAGAAGTTTTGGCGCACCACAAATCACCAAAGACGGTGTTACTGTTGCTAAAGAAATTGAATTATCAGACAGCTACGCCAATTTAGGTGCTCAAATGGTAAAAGAAGTGGCTTCTAAAACCAACGATGATGCCGGTGACGGAACAACTACCGCCACTGTTTTAGCACAATCTATTGTTTCAGTTGGTTTGAAAAATGTTACTGCAGGTGCTAACCCTATGGATTTAAAACGTGGTATTGAAAAAGCAGTTCAAACCATTGTTAAAAATTTAGAAGGACAATCTAAGGTAGTAGGCGATGACTATAAGAAAATAGAGCAAGTAGCTACTGTTTCTGCTAACGGCGACAAGAATATTGGAGCATTAATTGCTCAAGCAATGGAAAAAGTTAAAAACGATGGTGTTATAACTGTTGAAGAAGCCAAAGGAACAGAAACTACTGTTGATGTTGTTGAAGGTATGCAGTTTGACAGAGGTTATTTATCACCTTATTTCGTAACTGATGCTGAAAAAATGCAAGCCGTACTTGAAAATCCTTACATCTTATTGACAGACAAAAAGATTTCTTCAATGAAAGACTTAATGCCTGTTTTAGAGCCGGCTGTTCAAGCAGGAAGACCTCTATTAATTATTGCTGAGGATATCGAAGGCGAAGCTTTAGCTACTTTAGTAGTTAACCGATTAAGAGGACAATTAAAAGTAGCAGCTGTTAAAGCTCCGGGCTTTGGCGACAGAAGAAAAGAAATGCTAGAAGACATTGCTATCTTAACCAACGGAACTGTGGTTTCTGAAGAAAGAGGTTTAACTTTAGAAGGAGCTACTTTAGAAATGTGCGGTACAGCTGAAAAAGTAGTAATGGACAAAGAAAACACTACTATTGTAAACGGTTCAGGTGCTAAAGAAAACATTGAAGCTCGCGTTTCTCAGATTAGAAAGCAAATTGAGGTTTCTACTTCAGATTACGATAAAGAAAAAATGCAAGAGCGTTTGGCTAAATTAGCCGGCGGAGTAGCCGTTCTTTACGTAGGAGCCACTACAGAGGTGGAAATGAAAGAGAAAAAAGACCGTGTAGAAGACGCTTTAAGTGCTACCAGAGCAGCTGTTGAAGAAGGCATTATCCCCGGTGGAGGTGTGGCCTTAATCAGAGCTATCGAAAGCTTAAACGGATTAAAAGGCGAAAACGAAGACGAAACAACCGGTATAGAAATTGTAAAAAGAGCTATTGAAGAGCCTATGCGTCAAATTGTTGAAAACGCAGGTTTAGAGGGTTCTGTTATCGTTCAGAAAGTAAAAGAAGGTAAAGAAGATTTCGGATATAACGCAAGAACAGGCGTATATGAAAATCTTTTTGACGCCGGTGTTATCGACCCTAAAAAGGTAACTCGTATTGCTTTAGAAAACGCTTCTTCTATTGCCGGAATGTTCTTAACAACAGAATGTGTTATCGTAGAAGAGAAATCAGAAACTCCTGAAGCTCCTGCTATGGGCGGTGGAATGCCGGGAATGGGCGGAATGCCGGGAATGATGTAAAATCAAATTTCCTCCGAATAATGTCTAAAAAAATCTGACAAACCATTCGGATTGATATAAATTAAAAAGAGGATGTCTCAATAAAAGACACCCTCTTTTTTTATATCACAAATTATTAGAGTCTGGTAAAATCACCAATAATCTTATAATCTATTACAATACAGTCTTTTTACATTATTTACACAAAACGGGGGATTGTACTATTTTAATAAAAAAGACACTAATATTTTAAAATAAAACATAAAAATCATTGTTTTATAATTTATAATATCACATATTGTAAAAAAATATAATTCACAAATTTTTTATTATTTTTTTGAAAATTCATTTTTTTACAATACTTTTGTCAGAAAGTTTTTTTCTTGCACTTAAAAAACCTATCATCTTCTAATTGTCGTGTTTTGGTTTTGCTTTACGACCCTCAAGAAAAAAAAGGCAAACAATAGGTAACTTTTAAGTTGAAATGACTTATTTAAAGTAAGTTTAATTTAAGATATTAGGAGTTATGAAAAATCTAATTTTAATTTTAAGTACAGTCTTTCTTTTTGTAAGTTGTAAAAAAGATAAAGACGAAAGTGTTTACCCTAAACAACAGGAAGAGCAAACAATTATAGGAATTTGGAACTTAACAAAGTCAGAAGGTGGATTTTCTCCTACGAACAATTTCTCAAACGAAATACAGTGGACTTTCTCAAGTGATAATACAATATCTGTTATTATTAAAGAGGGTACTGTAATAGAAAATAATAATATTCCTTTTACTAATAACGGAACGCACTCCTATTCCAAAAACGATTCTATTATTATTTTAGACAACAACTACAGTTATTACTATGAGATTCATAATAACCGTTTGCTATTAAAAGAAAGTAAACAAGCACCCACTGACGACGGAAATCGTATTACATTTATTAGAAAATAACTAAAATGTAACTCTTAATAAAAAAGACTTGTTCTAAAAAACATTGAACAAGTCTTTTTTATAAAATATCATTTAGAATTATACGACAGAATAACCCTTACAAGCTAATAATCAACATTCTAAAAATCACAAATCTTTACAAAAAGATTACTTGTCGTGATGATGATCAAACTTATTATTATTCCACTTGGTCAAAATCTGCACCGCTACATCTCCACCTGTACCGGCAGCTATCACAGCTTGACTGGCGCAACCACTGGTTAATCCGGCTACATAAAGTCCATCTTTTACCAATAAATTCGTGTTTTTAAGAGCGCATTTTTCCACTCCCTCCAAACTATTTTTATGAGGAATAACCCAATCCGTCAATCCCTCTATATCCGCTATTTTAGGGCTGTGACCTATCGCCAACACCACATTTTTAGCTTCATAATTATTTTCCTTTGTACTCACTTGATAAGAATCTCCCTTTGCAACTAACGATATAATTGGATTCTCAGGTAATTGCTCTATAGGCTTAAAAGTTTTCAACTCTTCTAACTCTGTTTTAAGAAAATCTTTTCCTTTTACGCCCAAAGAAACACCATATACATTATTAAGAACCGCTGCATTCAAATCAGAAGTCTGAGTGTAAGCAATCATACCTATTTTCTTATTAGCCATATAATCTTTCCCTGATGCAGAACCTAACACCTTTGCGCACGCTACTCCTGCAGGACCTCCTCCTATTATCAACAAATCAAACATTTTTACTTATTTTAAATTAATATTAATGTTATTTAATACTACAAAAATTATATCAGTTTAAATAACAACAAAACTTTTGCAATGATACAAATATTTTTAATATGGGAAAAATTTAATTTTAAACAGATTGACAATTACACCTAGTTTATCAAGGATGATGAGCGAAAAATATTAACAAGTTATTTTTAAATTTTCTTTCTTAATTGTATTTTTGTACCTCCTTTAAAAAATGTGTTGATAAAGCTAAAAAGTACGTATTTTTTAAAGTAGAATTATAATATTAAATCATATTCTTACGTTGATAAAACGTAACATTTTAAAACCAATATTAAATAATGGAAACATCAGTAAATACAAATACAGAGGTAGATATTAGAGCCTTAAACGAACGCATTGAAAAAGAAAGTGCTTTTGTCGATATTCTTAATATGGAGATGCGTAAAGTGATTATTGGTCAGCAACATTTAATTGAGGGCTTATTAATCGGTTTATTATCTGACGGACACATTTTGTTAGAGGGGGTTCCGGGATTAGCAAAAACATTAGCTATTAACACCTTAGCAACAAGTATAGATGCTGAATTTAGCCGAATTCAGTTCACTCCGGATTTATTACCTGCGGACTTATTAGGAACCTTGATTTACAGCCAAAAGAAAGAAGAATTTGTGGTTAAAAAAGGACCTATTTTTGCCAATTTTATCTTAGCAGACGAGATTAACCGTTCTCCTGCCAAAGTACAATCGGCACTTTTAGAAGCTATGCAAGAACGCCAAGTTACCATAGGCGACCACACCTATCCATTAGAGCAACCTTTCTTGGTTTTAGCAACACAAAACCCTATAGAACAAGAAGGTACTTATCCTCTACCTGAAGCACAAATGGATCGTTTTATGCTTAAATTGATTATCTCTTACCCTAAGAAAGAAGAAGAGCAAATCATTCTAAGACAAAATATTGCTAAATCTTTTGCTAAAGCTCAAAAAGTGCTAAAAACAGAAGATATTATCAAAGCAAGACAAGTAGTTAAAGAGGTCTATATGGACGAGAAAATAGAAAAATACATTGTTGATATTGTATTTGCAACTCGTTTCCCTGAAAGCCATAATTTAAGCAATATTTCTCACTTAATTGAATACGGAGCATCTCCTCGTGCTACTATCAATTTAGCTCTTGCAGCTAAGGCTTACGCTTTCTTAAAACGCAGAGGTTACGTTATTCCTGAAGATATACGTGCCGTTTGCCACGATGTAATGCGTCATAGAATTGGTTTAACTTACGAAGCTGAAGCTGAAAACATTACCACTGACGAAATTGTTTCTACTATCTTAAACACAGTAGAAGTACCTTAGGGTGGGCAGTTACAAGTTACAGGTTGAAGGTTAAAAGTTGCAGGTTACAAGTTGAAAGTTTTAATTAGAGAAAAATGAGATTAGTTGTAAAAATGAAATACGCCGAGGTAAAATGGCAAGATTATATCAAGCAAACCTTTGGCGAGGAATGGGCTAAGCAATGCACCATAGAATCAGTAGCATCGGCAAAAGAGCATCAAGCAAGTATTCAGTTTGCTGATTTTAAAAAAGATAACGAACTAATAAACCAAATCAAGAACAACGAGAATGTCATTTCTGCCTTTATCATCAATGACAAAAAAATTGTGGAAACCATTGTAGGGTAAGGGTTACAAGTTGAAGGTTACAGGTTGAAGGTTAAAAGTTGAAAGTTACAGTATCTTAACTTTTCATTGTAAATAATAAAAAATGGAAGCATCGGACTTAATCAAGAAAGTACGAAAAATAGAAATAAAAAGTAAGGGTTTATCTAACCAAATATTTGCGGGGGAATACCATTCTGCTTTTAAAGGAAAAGGTATGACTTTCAGTGAGGTTAGAGAATACCAGTACGGCGACCCTATTAAGGGTATCGATTGGAATGTTACCGCTCGCTTTAACAAACCTTACGTAAAAGTGTTTGAAGAAGAGCGAGAAATGACAGTAATGTTACTGATTGATGTCAGTGCATCTAGGTTATTTGGTAGTTCTAACGAACTGAAAAAAAACCTAATAACGGAAGTGGCTGCGGTACTATCTTTTTCGGCTATTGCCAATAACGATAAAATTGGTGTGATTTTCTTTTCGGATAAAATAGAACGTTTTATTCCACCACAAAAAGGGAAAAAACATATTTTACGTATCATTCGCGATTTAATAGAATTTAAACCGGAAAACAAAGGCACTGATTTGTCAGAGGCTTTGCGCTACTACAACAATGTAATTAAAAAACGAAGTACCGGATTTATTATTTCCGACTTTATAGACCAATCTTTTGACAAGGCTTTAAAAATCGCACGTAACAAACACGATATTATGGCTTTAAAGGTTTTCGACAAAACGGAAATAGACCTACCTAATTTAGGTTTTATAGAAAGTACCGATGCGGAAACGGGCAAAAGTATTTGGATAGATACTTCAAGCCAACAAGTCCGCAAGGATTATAAACAATGGTGGAACCAACACCAGTCGGCAATCAATGAATTATTCGACAAAAATGGTATAGACCACATTGATTTAGAAACCGGTAGCGATTATATAAGACCTTTGATGACCCTGTTTAAAAACAGAGCTTAAAGATTTATACTACATTCTAATAATTAAAGTACACTTATTAAATTTAAAACAGAATGAAATATCATATTCAGCATTATATATCTTTTTGGCTTATGGCTTTTGCTCTCTTTTTTCACTCAGAAATATGGGGGCAAAACATTCAATCCAAATTAGATACCAATATAATTTTAATAGGACAAACTGCTCAGTTACAAACGCAAATTGATTGCCCTAAAAGCAATTATCGTTTTAACATCTTCAAAGACAGTATTGTCGATAAAGTTGAAATTTTAGATTTAAAATTAGATACTTTAAAACAAACGGACAAAAGCTATACCTTAAACTTACAGTACAGCATTACGTCCTATGACAGTGGATTTTACAATCTTCCTGAACAAGTTCTTTTTAATACTGAAACAGGAGATTCTATTTTTAGTCAAGCACTTAGTTTAGCTGTAATGACTTACCAAATAGACACTGCTCAGAAAAAAATATTCGACATAAAAGCCCCCTTAGATGCACCTATTACATTTAAGGAAATCGTGGAGGAATATTGGGTATATGCGGTTATTGTCATTCTGTTAATGCTCTTAGGATTTATTTTCTACCGTTGGTATAAGAAGCGAAAAAATCAAGCTCCTGTCAAGGAAGTTAAAAAAGTCATTCCTAAAGAAGCGGCTCATATTGTAGCACTTAGAGAGCTGGAACATTTAAGGGAAAAGAAATTGTGGCAAAACGACAGAACCAAAGCTTATTATGTAGAATTAAGCGATATTGTTCGCCAGTATTTAGAACGTCGTTTTCTTTTTGGAGCTATGGAATTAACCACTTTTGAAATTCTTGAAAGTTGTAAGAATATAGCTGATATTAAAGATAAAAATACAGAAGAAATTCGACAAATACTCAGCACTGCCGATATGGCTAAATTTGCGAAAGCACAACCATTAGCCCACGAAAACGACTTGGCATTACAAAATGCTATTAACTTAGTAAACAGTACTAAATTAGAAGAAACAACAACAAATAACGACAAAAAGGAGGTAGAAAATGTTTAGTCAAATCAAATTTGCACACCCTTGGTTTTTCTGGCTCTTGCTGTTGCTTATTCCCATTATAGCTTGGTATATTTGGAAAAACAAGCAACAAGAAACTAAAATTCAGTTTTCTAATTTACAAGCCTTTCAATCTTATAAAAAGAGTTACAAGGTGTATCTTAGACACTTGGTTTTCGTTTTAAGAATGGTGGTTTTAGCTCTTATTATCGTGATTTTGGCTCGTCCTCAATCTACCGATAAAATGAAAAATATTTCTACCGAAGGGATAGATATCGTTATGGCTTTGGATGTTTCAACCAGTATGTTGGCACAAGATTTAAAGCCGGACAGACTTAAAGCTGCGGTTAAGGTGGCTCAAGATTTTGTTAAAAAACGAGTGAACGACCGCATTGGTTTAGTGGTATTTGCAGGCGAAAGCTTTACCCAATGTCCTATCACTTTCGACCACGATGTTTTGGTTAATCTTTTAAAAGAAGTTAAAACAGGCTTAATAGAAGACGGAACAGCCATTGGTATGGGTTTAGCCAATGCTATCAACCGCTTAAAAGACAGTGAATCAAAAACTAAAATCATTATTTTATTAACTGATGGCGAAAACAATAAAGGAAGCATCTCGCCTGTTACAGCTGCTGAAATAGCCGCTAATTACAATATCAGAGTTTACACTATTGGAGTCGGTACTGAGGGACAAGCCCCCTACCCTTTCCAAACGCTTTTGGGCACACAAACCCAAATGGTAGATGTCAAGATTGATGAAAAAAGTTTAAAAGAAATATCAGCTAAAACCGATGGTCAATATTTCAGAGCTACCGACAATCAGTCTTTAAAAGAGATTTACGAAAAAATTGAACAATTGGAAAAAACCAAGATAGAAGTTAATGAATACAGCCAATATAACGAAGAATATTTGTTTTGGGCAATATTAGCCGGTATTCTTCTGATTATAGAACTGTTTATCAGAAACGTCTTCCTTAAATCTATTAACAATTAAATACATTTGCAATGATACAATTTGAACGTCCCCAAATACTGTACTTTTTAATTATTGTACCTGTATTTTTAATTTGGTCTTATTTCAGACAAAGAAAAAAGTGGAAACAAATAGCCTCCTTATATAGTGCCGAAGTTTTAGAATCCATAATGCCTGAATATTCTAAAAAACGCCCTAAATTCAAATTTTGGTTGATAGCGTGGGCTATGGTTTTCTTTATAATAGGTTTAGCCAATCCTCAAATAGGTTCAAAACTAAAGGAAATGAAAAGCAAAGGCGTGGAAATGATAATTGCCTTAGACGTTTCTAATAGTATGATGGCTGAAGATATTAAGCCTAATCGTTTGAAGAAAGCAAAACGCACTATTTATCAAATGATTGACAAATTACACGGCGACAAAGTCGGTTTAATTGTGTTTGCAGGACAAGCTTTTGTTCAGATGCCCAGTACCACCGATTACAGAGCTGCCAAAATGTTTTTAAACTCCATCAATCCGGGCATTATTCCGGTGCAGGGAACCGCTATTGGCGAAGCTATTGAATTAGGCGTTAGAAGTTTTTCTGAAAAAAATGAGAAAAACAAAGTCTTAGTGATTATTACCGATGGAGAAAACCACGAAGAAGGAGCTATAACGGCTGCTAAAGAAGCGGCTGAAAAAGGCATTCATATCTTTACAATAGGTATGGGATTACCTAAAGGAACACCTATTCCTCAAAAGGATAAATATGGCAGAAAAGATTATAAACGTGACCAAAACGGACAAATTGTAATCACTAAATTAGATGAACAGTTTTTACAAAAAGTAGCCGTTTCAGGCGATGGAAAATATCTTTCAGCTTTACAAATCAACACTTTACTTGACGAAATAAAGAAAATGGATAAACAAGAGTTTGAAAGCCGTATTTATTCTGATTATGAAGACCGTTTTCAATATTTCTTTGCTATAGCTTTTGTATTATTATTAATGGAAATACTTATTCTAAATAAGAAAAACATTCGTTTATCTAAATATAACGTATTCCAAACCAACAACAAAAAATAAGAACAATGAAACCATTACACACTATATTATTACTTATTTTAACACTGAATATATTTACTATTGCTCAAGCACAAGAACGCAAACTAATAAGAGAGGGCAACCAAGCCTATCAAGAAAAAAATTACAGTCAATCGGAAGTCGATTACAAAAAAGCAATGGAAGAAAATCCAAATAGTTTTAAAGCTGCTTTTAACTTAGGAAACGCTTTTTTTCGCCAAGAAAGATATGAAGAGGCTGCTAAGCAATTTGAAAGCACCGCTATGCGTGAAACTTCCAAAGAAAACAAAGCCAAAGCCTTTCATAATATGGGTAATAGCTTAATGCAATCCCAAAAATTGGAAGAAGCAGTAGAAGCGTATAAAAATGCTCTCAGAAACAATCCAAAAGACGATGAAACTCGTTATAATTTAGCTTATGCTCAAAAGCTTCTGAAAAAGCAACAACAACAGCAACAACAAAACAAAGACCAAAACAAAGATAAAAAAGACGACCAGAAGAAAGACGATAAAAAGAAACAAGACCAAAACAAAGACCAACAAGACAAGAAAGACAAAAAGGAACAAGACCAAAAGAAAGAGCAAGAAAATCAAGACAAGAAAGAACAAGAAAAAAAGGAGCAAGAGAAGAAAAAACAAGAACAAGAAAAACAAAACCAGAAGAAAAAGGAACAAGAACAAAATAAGCAACAACAAAAGAAGCAAATGATACCAAAGGAAAAAGCAGAACAAATGCTTAAAGCCTTAGAAAATGACGAGAAAGATTTGCAGAAAAAATTAAAAATGCAAAAAGTAAAAGGGAAAAAGGTAAAAGTAGAAAAAGACTGGTAACATTTTTGTAGTTTTGTGATTTTGAAAAAAAGAATTAAACACCATTATTAAAAGAATAAATATGAGATATACTATAAGTCTGTTAATAACTATTTTGTTAAGTATTAACACTTACAGTCAAAATATTCGTTTTACGGCATCAAGTGAGAGTGTTGTGGCTGTGGGAGAACGTTTTAGATTGGTTTTCAGTATTAATGCTGAAGGCGACAATTTTAGAGCACCTGCCTTTAAAGGTTTTAGGGTATTAAGTGGACCTAATCCCTCTACAAGCAGTAGTTTCTCTATGATTAACGGAAAAACAACCCAATCTATCAACAAAAGTTTTTCTTATATTTTAGAAGCGGTTAAGGCCGGTAAATTTACCATAAAAGGAGCTCAAGTTTCAGTTGAAAACAAGACTTATACTTCTAATTCTATTCAAATAGAAGTGGTTAAGCAAAATGCTAACACGCGTCAGAACAGCAACAGTAATCGTTCTAACTCTAATGGTAATCAAGGGTTAAACATTAATAATAAAGACTTGTTTTTAAGACCTGTTATCAATAAAAAAGAGGTGTTTATTGGCGAACCTATTCAAATTACCTATAAGTTATACACACGTGTCAATTTGGCAGATTTACAAAATATATCTTTCCCTGAGTACAGAGGTTTTTATGCTGAAGATATAGAAGTTCCCCAAAGTATCAGTTTAAAGAGAGAAAATTACAAAGGTACGATTTACAACACGGCTTTATTAAACAAAGTATTGCTTTATCCTCAAACTACAGGCGATTTAAAAATTGGCTCTGCAAGTATTGATGCCATTATTCAAAAGCGTGTACAAAGAAGACGTAGAGATATTTTTGATGATTTTTTTGGAGGAGGTTATAAACAGTACAAAGTTCCTTTAAAATCGTCTGACATTAAAATAAAGGTTAAGCCTTTACCAGAACCTGTTCCTACTTCTTTTAATGGAGCTGTAGGGCACTTCAAAATAAAAGCAACAGTAGATAAAACAGACTTAAAAGCCAATGATGCTTTTACTTATAAGATAACCATTTCGGGCAAGGGCAATTTAAAATTATTGAAAGACCCCGAATTAAATTTACCTCACGATTTTGATGTTTGGGATCCCACCATTAAAAACAAAATCAATCATACTTCTTCGGGAAGTAAAGGTTCTAAAACCTACGAATATGTGGTGCAACCTAGACATCCCGGAGACTTTACAATTCCTGCTTATCAATTTTCATACTTTGACCCTAACAAAAAGCAATTTATCAATTTAGAAACCGAAAGTTTCCAAATAAAAGTAAGTCCGAGTGAAGGCGGAATGACTACCCTATCGAATACCGCTTACAGCAAAGAAGATGTAGCCTTTATCGGTAAAGATATTCGATATATTAAAACCAAAGATTTTAATCTTAAAAAACACAGCCAAGCTTTCTTCGGTAGTTTACTGTACTATTTAAGCTATATTCTTTTAATACTGGCTTTTGCTGTGATTATCATCTTAAAACGCCAGCAAATTAAAAACGCTTCTAATGTAGCTTTAATGAGAAATAAAAAAGCTAAGAAAAAGGCTAATAAGCTATTGAAAGAAGCTAAAAAAGCCTTAGAGCAAAACCAAACAGATGTATTTTACGAAGCGATAAACAAGGCTCTTCAGAAATACTTATGCGATAAACTCAATATTGACACAGCTAATTACACCTCTGCTTTTGCGGTGGAACAATTAGAATCGCAAGAGATAGATAAGACATTAATTAATGAATATAAAAACTTGACCGATATAGCAGAAATGGCAAGGTATGCTCCTTCGCAAATTAATGAGCAACCTAAAGAAATTTACGACAAAACCAGTCAGTTAATTGGTCAGTTAGATGCTAAAATCAAGAACAAATAAAGAACAAAAAAGATGTATTTAAAATATATGAAAAAACTTATTTTAATTGTATTCGTTTTATTCCAAGCTTCTGTTTCCTTTGCTAATGAATACACAGCCACCTTAGACAGTGCCGAAGTTTATTATCAAAATCAGCAATACTACAAAGCCATTAAGGCGTATCAATCTATTGTTGACGAACAAGTTGAATCCGTTGCTTTATTTTACAACTTGGGAAATGCTTACTACAAAGACAAAAATATCCCTATGGCAATTGCCTATTACGAAAAAGCTTTAAAGTTGAATCCTAATGACCAAGATGTTATCTTCAATTTGAATATAGCCAAGACCCATACCATAGATAAAATAGAACGTATTCCGACTTTCTTTCTAACCCAATGGTTTAAGAATATGACGACTTGGTTTTCAAGCAATACTTGGGCATATATCAGCATTTTGGGCTTTGCTTTATGCTTGATTCTTATTTTATTATTTCTTTATAATCAAAATTATATTTGGCGTAAAACCTTATTTTACTTGGGTGTTTTCAGTCTTCTTATCAGTATCACTTCAGCCATTTCTGCTTCTTATCAGAAAAAAGTGCAATACGAAGATTTATACGCTATTATCAGCAACCCATCAGTAAATATAAAAAGTTCGCCGGACGATAACAGCACCAATCTTTTTATTCTACATTCCGGAACCAAACTACTGATTATAGACCAATTACAAGACTGGTTTAAAATCAAAATTGAAAACGGAAATATCGGTTGGATAAAAAAAGAAGATGTGATTAAGGTGTAATAAGCTTTGTTCTTCTTCCCTCATAAAGAGCTATGAGTAAAAAATTTAAATATTCATTATTGACGTAAAATTCAACTAAATCCAGTCGCTGGTGCGAGCTTGTAGCTCGTACCCAACACATACAAAAACCTAATTCTAAATAGCCCCAAAATTATAGTTTATCTATTTCAAGAATCCCCATATCATCAGCATAATTTTTAGCACTACTATATTTCCAATGATGTGCTTCTGTTACAAAACCCGCTTCTATTGGATTATTATGTATATAGTCTAATTTTTGCTGAATGACTTTATTACTAAATAGTTCAATCGGTTGATTATGCTGTTGCCAAAATTGCCTATTTTTAACATTACTATTTTTAACACCTGCTTTTTTAAACATCCATAATAACCATTCTTTTCTACTTTCTTGAGGATTTTCTATAATTCTTTGTTGAATAGATTTTGAGGTAAATGTTTTTATTTCTTTTAATAATTGACCAGGATTATTGTTTTTATCTTTAAATATTAAATGAACATGACTAGGCATAATACAATAAGCATACAAAACCAAACCTTTATTTTTTCTACAAAAGTCTAAACTATCCACCATTATTTCAAAATACATATTCCTAACAAATACATCTATCCAAAAAACAGTTGAAAAACTAACAAAATAAACCCCTTCTGGATTATAAAATTTATATTTTCTACTCATTATATCAGATATTAATTATGTTTAAATATAGTGTTATTATGCAAATATAGCTCTTATTTTAAATAAAATATCTACATTTGTATAATAATCAATTCAGGTACATTTAAAACACAGCACGAGCTACAAGCTCGCGCTAGCAAAACAACTATGAGTAAAAAGTTCAAATATACATTATTAACGATATATTTTATCATTATTAACCAACTTTGTTTTGCTCAAGCTTATAAAAAATACTATCATCTGATTAATCAAGCAGAATTAGCAACAGTGCATCATGATTTTAAATCTTGCAATTTGCTTTACGATTCTGCCTTTGCTCAGCTGTCTCCACACCCTTCTCATTTAAAAGATGCATTCTATAATGCCGCTAAATTAAAGGATTTTAAGAAATGTAAAAATTTACTGGACAAACTGGTTGAAAAAGGAACAGATGTTAGCCATTATATAGAAATAATGGAACATTCTGATGAATTTAAGAATTCCTCTTACTATTCTTTATTTATGAAAGATTTTGATAAAAAATTACAAAGAAGCTATGAAAAGCTTAATGATTCTTTAATCAATATTCTAAAAGAAATGGGCATCGAAGACCAAATGTGCCGACAAATACCTCATCAACAAGGAGCTTCTTCTTATTATCAATCCGTTAAAGAAACAGACATGCTAAACTACAAACGGTTACGAGATATCGTTAAAGAATATGGTTGGGTAAATTATAAAAAAGTAGGAGCAAAATACACAGGTATTGCTAATATTATTTTACTACATAGCTCTCGTCATTTCTCTATTAATAGTGAAAACTGGCTATTTTTTGAAAATATCCTAAAAGAAGAAATTAAAAAAGGTCATGTTTTACCGATAACATTAGCCCAATGGATAGACCAACACTTTTTTTTAATAGAAAAACAAGTACAAAGGTATGGTTCTGTAGCCAATTCTAAAGGAATCTTACTTCCTTTAGATGATTTAGAACAAGTCAAGAAAAATAGACAAAATTTATCTTTAGAACCTTTAAACGATTATCTTCTAAAAAAGAATTATACTCTAAAGTAAATCTAGATTAACCAAACCTTTCAAAAAATCCGATAAAATTCAATTAAACCCTCAAGTGTCTTTTTGGACTTCGTTCACTGGTGCGAGCTTGTAGCTCGTACCCTACATATCAATTTAACCCAAAATGAATTTATAATTTTATTTCTCTCAATTTTTACAGAATTAACAAGTATAATAAATTTAAGTAATTGGAAATTGGGGTTAAGATTAAGTATTGCCTCTATTAACTTATTTATCTAAAAACAAATAAAAACTGTCCTTTAAAACACAGCACGAGCTACAAGCTTGCGCTAGCAAAACAACTATGAGTAAAAGTTTAAATATTCATTATTAACGATATGTTTTATCATCATTAAGCAAACATTTTAAAAAGTCCGATAAAATTCAATTAAATCCTTAAGTGTTTTTTGGACTTTAGTATATTCAAAATCAATATATTGATGTAGTTTCTCAGAACTATAAGCCAATTGTTTATGTGCTGTTTCTGACGATTCTTTGGTCAATATAGGCGTTCTTCTTAACAAAAAGCTTTTCCACTTTTCGTACCTCCATACCATATTCGTAATAAAGGGAGAAGCATATATATAAGGTGGTTTTTGCTGAGCTGCATCACAGATATACTGAAATAGTTTCTGGTACTTCAAATTATCGGCATTCAAGATAAAAGATTGTCCAAAAGCTTGTGGAGTATGCATTAATTGATAACAAATAGACACCACATCACGAGCATCTACAAACCCTGTAGAACCCAGTGTGTAATACTTAAAGCCGTCGGCTATTTTTTTGATTAAATTAGCAGAACCCCTATTCCAATCCCCTGCCCCCAAAATGACCGAAGGATTAACAATGGTAGCATTCAAGCCCTCCGAAATAGCTCGCCAAACCTCCATTTCTGATTCGTATTTACTGACAGAGTAATGCGTATGACGTTTTGAGGTCTCCCAAATCACTTGCTCAGTAACCGGAGTCCCGTCTGATGTTCCGCCCAAAGCAGCAATGGAGCTAATATGACAAAAACGCTCTACTTGTCGCTCTAAAGCCACATTAACCAAATTTCTAGTGATTTCTCTATTGTTAATAATTTGCTCGTCAGGATTCTTAGAACTGTAATTAATAATAGCCGCACAATGATAAATGTCGCGTACTCCCTCTGTTAAGTCTAATAATTCATAATAATTAAACAAATCAGCATCAAGCCATTCTATAGAATTAAAATCTTTATCAGGATGATTGGACAGAAAAGAAAAAACAGTTTTAGTAACATCAAACTGGCTGCTTTTCCTTTTTAAAGCGACTACTTTTTCTCCTTTTTGAAGCAGATGATACAGCAAATAGCTGCCTAACATCCCCGTTCCTCCGGTAACTAATATCATTGTTTTCTATTCTAGAATAAACGCCATTTAAAAACAACAAAGATAATCATTATTTAATTAAGCGACATTATGTTCTAAAACTTCATTCATCAACTAAAATGACAAGTATCCGAAAATTTATAAAAAACAGTTTTATTTTTAGTATTCAAAATAAGGTTTTAACCGTTAGATTTTGGTTTTTAGCACTTTACTTTCGGAAACGATATTATTTATAGGTCTGAAATTCATTATACTCAAAAAAATAAATTTGAAAGACTTAAGAAGCCAAAGATAATAATCTGTAAATAAGGACAGAATATTGCTAAGGCATTAAGTTTTCTATTTTTCCGAGAGCCCTTTTCAAGAAATCAAGGCGAAGAGAAATGTACATCAGCAAAATAGCCAACCAAATAACTCCAATATTAAACCAAAAAGTAGGAATCAACCATTCTCCTAACTTTTTATAAGGTGCATAAAAATGAGCTCTACCATATTTGTTATCAGGCATTTTATAAACAGGGCACATACGTTTTACCAACTTATCTCCTTTAACAACTAGCTTATCAAACTCATTTTTAGCAGTTAATAAATCTGACAAATTATCATTATGATTATCTTTTTTAAGCTGTAACAAGGAAGTCTCTTTTCCCAAAGTTTCTTCCATTTCCATAATTTTATCGTCTAATTTATTAACCCATTTAAAACGAGCTTTGACAAATTTTCGCTTGGTCAATTCCAAATACTTATCAATTTGATTGTACAGTTTCTCATTCCATTTCATAGCGTTAATGGATTCCAACTGCTTAAACGGCACATTGGTCTGTTCCCCCAAAAGCAATAACTCGTTATGCAAAATAGTAAGATAATCACTCACTTTATTCTCATTCTCAAACTTACTTATATTGCGATGAATATAAGTGTTAATATTATGTAATTCAGGAATGATATTAACATAAGTAGAAGTATATTCATTTATTTTTTGGTCATAGTAGTAGGTGTTTTTATCATATTCATTATTCATAAACTGATTTACAGCAAGAGCTTCATACGCCCACCTTGAAACCATAACATCTCCTACCACAGGCACATACTCGTCAGAAGCTATACTTCCATGCAATTTATTAAAATTCACAATCACCCCACTCAACAATAACTGAGGTACCAAAATAAAAGGAATAAGAATATAAATTGTTACCACAGAATTTAAAGCTGCCGATATATTCAAGCCCAATATATTGGAAAAAGCCGAAGCAGAGAAAAGGATAAGCCAATATTCTAAATTCAAACCATTAATGCCTAATATTAAATTACCCAAAAGCACAAAAGAGGCTGTTTGTACCGCCGATATCGCGAATTGTATAATGACCTTAGAATTAAAATAACTGGCTTTACTTAAATTCAAAAAACGCTCCCTTTGTAGTATTTTCCTATCTTTGATAATCTCTTCCGCACTGACCGTCAAACCTAAAAACAAGGCAACCACCACTGCCATAAACAAATATGAAATAATATTATCATTCAGACTAAATATATAAGTATCTTTAGCCGAATACTTAGTGAAATAAGCCAATATTAAGGCCAATATAGGCGCTTCTAAAAACGTTAATAAAAGATATTGTTTATTAGTCAATTTCGACTTAATATCTCTTTTCACGAAAATAATAAACTGTTTAATCTTGCTTGGAATTTTAAAAGCACTATGAGGCAAAGGTTCTTTCTGTGGCAGTTCAAACGCCTGCTCTGAGTTTTCCTTATACATTTTATACCATTCCTCAGGAGAATGTTTTCTGTTGCCTGTCAATTTTCCATGCTCATCGACCACTCTCGACTCTACAATTTGCAAGACTTGTTCCGGATTGACATTACCACAATTACTACATTCACTTTCGTTAGCATTAACATAGTTGGAAGCTTCCTTAAAATAGGTAATAGCATCTACAGGATTACCATAATAAATAGGATGCCCACCCTTATCCATTACAATCAATTCATCAAACAACTTGTAAATATCAGAACTAGGCTGATGAATATTAATAATAGCCAATTTCCCCTTATTGGTTTGTTCTTTAAGCAAGTCCATAACCATTTCGGAGTCATTTGACGAAAGTCCTGAGGTAGGCTCATCAACAAACAAAACAGAAGGCTCCCTAATCAATTCCAAGGCAATATTCAAACGTTTACGCTGTCCTCCCGATATAAATTTATTAAGAGGAGAACCCACTTTCAAATCGCGTATCTCATTAAGGTCTAAATCAAGCAACACACGTGTTACCGACTCCTCCAACTCCTGCTCCGAAAAGTTATCCAAACAAAGCTTAGCACTGTAATACAGATTCTGATAAACTGTTAACTCTTCTATCAATAAATCATCTTGAGGAACAAAGCCAATAAGTCCTTTTATTTCTTCGGTATCCTTATAAACATCGTAGCCATTAATTAAAACCTGTCCTTTTTTAGGCTCCAAAGAACCATTAAAAATATTAAGCAAAGTTGATTTTCCTGCTCCTGAGCCGCCCATTACACCAATCAACTCGCCACCTTTAGCTTGAAAGTTAAAATTATGCAAGCCATTGGTACTTTTAGGGAAGTTATATTCTAAATCGTATGCTGAAAATACGATATTATCGTTATTTACTTTCTTCAAAAAGACAGAGGATACCTGATTGTAATAAATAGGAGATATTTTTTCTCCCCTGATAGAAGAACCGGTTGCCCAAAGGTAAATAGAATTAGGCAAAACAGGTTGTCCATTCAAGGACAGGGTATCGTCAGCGCTTAACAAACGCAATACAAAAGAATTAATACTATCAATATGTAAAACGATTAACGCCCCCTTCAAACCCTTATGATACAAGTGATTAGAAACGCCATCATCTTCCTCTACAGAACTAATAACCAGCGTATTATTCTTTTGTTTTATAGATTCTACACTATCTGATAAAACTAAATCTTTACAATCTTTATATTCAGAATGCTCTATATTAAAGGATTCTGCAACCGTATCAACAAATTCCAACTTAGTATCGTTAATACCGTCATAATGAATAAATTCCAAAAGTTTTATAAGAACCAACAACTTCTCATCTTGTTGCAATTCCTCATTAATTTTTGAACAAATAGCCAATACTTTTACCGAATTAGAAGATATTCTCTTCTTACTTTTCTTACTTTGATATTTGTTGTAATATTCATTAAACGAATCTAGGTAAGTACGGCTAAGTTTCTTGCCCAAAAGTTTAATTAAAAAACTTTCTACCACATTTACTGCTTCTGTATTCGACTCACTATTTTCAGAATGAGCTATCAAAGCAAATAACTGAACTAAAGCATTTAATAGAGATTCTTTCATCGGTGTGTTTTATTTATTTTTAGTGTCTATTTAATTTCAAAACTATTATTATAAGCATACAAAAATATTTGTTTTTAGTCAGATAAAAAAACTATTTAAAACGAATTATTTCAGATTCTTTTGTTAAGCAATAAAACCTTCAAAAAAAACGCTTGATTCAAAAGAAACTTAAGCCCTATTTCTACCATATACAATCCACTCTTATGCAATCCTATCATTTTGTTTGAAACAAAAAAGAGCGAAAAATAAGCCAACAAAAAAGCAATTTAAAGTCTATATTATTTACTTTTGTGAATTATTTTAAATCAAGGTCGTTACCCCTTTTCGATTACATCAATCACTGGAGGTAATGCCAATTTAAACAGCACAACATAATGAAGTGGTTTATTTCAGGAATTGATACAGACAGTGGAAAATCTATTGTCACCGGTCTATTAGCTCAATATTTACTTTCTAAAAAACAATCTGTTATTACTCAAAAATGGGTACAAACAGGTTGCACTGGAATAGCTGAGGACATTTTAACCCACCGAAAAATATGTAACAAACCACTATACCAAGAAGATATAAACGGACTAACCTGTTCTTATGTTTTTAAGCACCCTGCTTCTCCTCATCTATCAGCACAAATGGAGCAAAGCACTATTGACACCAATCAATTCAAACAAGACACTCAAGCTTTAGAAAAAATCTACGACTTTGTGTTAATGGAAGGTGCCGGCGGTTTAATGGTGCCTCTAAATGCACACTACACATCGTTTGATTATGTTAAGGAAGAAAACTACAATGTTATTTTAGTTAGCAGTTCAAAATTAGGCAGCATCAATCATACCCTTTTAAGTTTAGAACTATTACAAAAACACAACATCAAGCTAAGCGCACTGATATACAATCAATTTCCGAACAACGACCCATTTATAACCCAAGACACCGAAACAACATTACAACATTTCTTAAAACAATATTTTCCCAATAGTTGCTTCATCAGTCTTCCTTGTATAGACCTAAATAACCCTCCAACAATAGATTTTTCTGAGCTGTTTAAACTCTAAAAGGCTACTCTATCTTTTTTTTAATGAATAATTTAACTTAGGTTTTGCTGATTTAAAAAAAAACGCTACTTTTGACCTCCGAAAAAACAAGTAGAACAGTACAAGAATGGATTTATCAGTTCAATATATGGGGTTGAATCTGAAAAGCCCTATCATAGTAGGGAGTTCAGGGCTTACCAACTCCTTTGACAAAATAAAAGAATTTGAAAAAAACGGGGCAGGCGCAGTCGTTCTGAAGTCGTTATTTGAAGAGCAAATACTCTTTGAGGCTGAACAAGCCGGAAAAAATAATGCTTACGATTATCCTGAGGCTTTAGATTACATTAAAACCTATGCCAAAGAAGAAAGCCTTACCCAATATTTGGATTTAATTAAAGCCTGTAAACAAGGCTTAAGCATACCGGTTATTGCGAGTATCAATTGTGCTTCGGAAGGAGAATGGTTAAACTTTGCAAAGAAAATAGAAGAAGCCGGCGCTGATGCTTTAGAGGTCAACATTTCTTTATTGCCTACTGACTTAGAAAAGTCAGCTCAAGACTATGAGAAAATGTATTTTGAGATTGTAGAACATATCAGTTCTGTTATCAAAATACCTTTAGCTCTAAAAATGAGTCATTATTCAGCCGGATTAGCCAATTTAATCCGCACACTGAGTTGGACTAAAAAAGTAAATGCTTTTGTTTTGTTCAACAGATACTACAATCCGGACATCAACATAGACACAATGAAGATTAGCTCTTCCGGAGTGTTTAGTTCTTCGTCTGATTTAGCAGCTTCTTTACGTTGGGTTGCCGTTTTATCTGACCAAATCAACGCCCAAATCTCCGCTTCGACCGGTGTACGCAGTGGTAAAGATGTGGTCAAGCAACTTTTAGCAGGTGCCAACACCGTTCAGGTGGTTTCTGCCTTATACAAGGAAGGCGCTCCTTTTATTGCTACAATGTTAGAAGAAATAAAAGAATGGATGAATCAAAAAGGCTACTCCAAAATAGATGATTTTAGAGGTCTTTTAAATTATAAAAATGCACACAACCCTATCGCTTTTGACAGGGTGCAGTTTATGAAATATTTTGCTGGAATAGAATAAACATTAAATATATATTATAGTATGAATGATTTGAATAGCGTAGTGACTAATATTATTTCGGTTTCTCCTATTATGAAAATAATAAGAGTGAAGCCTGAAGGTTGGGATTTACCTGAATACAAAGCAGGACAGTTTGTTGCTTTAGGACTTTACGGCTCTGCCGAAAAATGCGAGTCTGCAACAGAAGAATTTAAAGAACCAGATCCGGACAAATTAATCAAAAGAGCTTATTCTATAGCTTCTTCTTCAGCACAAGATTATGTTGAGTTCTACATTACTTTAGTGCATTCCGGTTCTTTAACTCCTCGTATATTCAACCTTAATATAGGTGATAAAATTTGGATGGGTAAAAAAGCAGTAGGAATGTTTACTCTAGACCAAGTTGATCCTGAAAAGAATGTTATTTTGATAGCAACAGGTACAGGAGTTGCCCCTTATATGAGTATGTTACGTTCTAACGCCTTGGCTAGAAAAGGTAAAGTAATTGTAATACACGGAGCAGCTAACTCTTGGGACTTAGGATACTCTTCTGAGTTACAATTATTAGAGAGTATGTTCCCTAACTTCACTTACTACCCTACCATCACTAACCCTGAAAAAGAACCTACAGGTTGGTCAGGAGATGTTCGTTACATTGACGAAATATGGAAAGACGATATTGTAGAAAAGAAATGGGGTGAAAAAGCCTTACCGGAAAACACTCATATTTTCCTATGCGGAAACCCTAATATGACAGAGGGAATGACCAAGTTACTTACGGAAGTTGGTTTTATAGAACATAAACGTAAAACACCGGGACAAATTCACATTGAAGAATTTTAACACTAGTTTTATTATTTTTTCATTTAATAATAAAAAGAGGTTAGTAAATGCTAATCTCTTTTTTTCTGAAAAAAGAAATTATATTTGTCACGAATATCATATATTTGTAAAATGGAAGAATCGCTTATTTACGAGAAAAACACTTTAGAATTTGTTACTATAGCAGCAGAGTATTGTGCTTTTATAGAAAGAGTTGATGAATATAGTTTATCTGATTTTCTAAACAAATCACAAAAAATACTGGTTGCTTTATACCTAAAGGCTAGCCTATTGCCGGACATAGAACCTTTAGAGGAAGGCTACAACGAGCGCTTTGTCACAGAAGCAGATTGGATGTTCATAAGTGAAAAAGTACAAGAAAAATTAGGCAAATTTGAACAATTCATAGATGTTTCGGCTTCTGTATTGGTCGCTGAAAACGACTCTGAGAACATCAGTTTATCAGAAGCATATGCCGATTTATACCAAGAACTAATGGATTTTATAAGCCTATACCGTATAGGTAACGAAGAAATTATGAACGATGCCCTTTGGGAATGCCAACAAAATTTCCAACATTATTGGGGAATAAAATTATTGGCCGCTCAACAAGCTATTCATCAAATTTTATACGGAAAAGACATTTTAGAATAAACATTAAACATATAATATAAATACACACACATAAATGGAATTAAAAACACATATTTCTCATGAAGAACTAAAAACTTATCCTATCAAGCATTTTGAAGGACCTATAACAGTAATAGACCGCTTAGATCAAGTTTCAGAAGCGGTAGATTTCTTGTCTCGTTCCAAGTTTTTAGGGTTTGATACAGAAACACGACCTGTATTCAAAAAAGGAATGGTTAACAACAACCCTATTGCTTTGATTCAGTTATCTACTGAAGACAGAGCCTTCTTATTTAGAATCAACAAAATGGGAATGCCTATTGAGTTGAAATTTTTGCTAGAAGACCCTGAGGTTCTTAAAATAGGTTCAGCCATAAAAGGCGATATAGAAAGAATCAGTAAGCTAGAACCTGATGTAAAATTCTATCCTGAAGGATTCATTGATATTCAAGATATAGCAGGACAAATGGGCATTATAACCGTGGGATTGAAAAAGCTATCTGCTATTTTATTGGGACATACTTTATCTAAAAAACACCAACTAACCAATTGGGAAAATGATAAATTAACGCCCGGACAAATTAATTACGCAGCAACAGATGCTTGGACTTGTTATATGCTATACAAATCAATAAGAGGACTTTAGAGCCTTTATAAAAGTCAAAACTAAAATCAAACCAATATCAGGTTGAGGTTAAACAATCTGATTATTCATACAAAATTAATCCGCTAGACTCGAATAAGTTGCTTAAAAGCAGTTCGAGTCTAGCGAAAAATTCACTTCCCTATCCCTTTCTCCAAAGGGATTTTTTATTTTGTTTATTGTGTCAAAAAGCATAACTTTGCGGAAGACAATTAGTATATCGAAAAGTTAAGACAATAACTTTTTCAGTGTACTAGAATTAGGTAAACAATAGGTTGTATTACATTCTTCTTAATCGAGGAATAACATTAAACCTTAAAGCATAAATTTAAAATCAATGACAACACTTATAACAAACGCCTTGGTGATTAACGAAGGACAAAAATACCAAGCCTCTATTTTAATAGAAGACGAACGCATCAAAAAAATTATAACAGACAATAACGAGCTTAAAAAATATGCCAATAAAGTTGATTTTATTATTGTAGGCAACGGTTTATGGCTGATTCCGGGTGTAATAGACGACCAAGTACATTTTAGAGAGCCGGGACTAACTCACAAAGGTAATATTGCCAGCGAATCAAGGGCTGCCGTAGCAGGCGGTACGACCTCTTTTATGGATATGCCCAATGTAAGTCCTCAAACCACTACACAAGAGGAATTGCAAAACAAATTCAAAATAGCTTCCGAAAACAGCCTTGCCAATTACTCTTTTTACTTTGGAGCAACCAATACTAATTTAGAAGAACTGCTTAAAACAGACCCTAAGACCACCTGTGGAATTAAAGTTTTCATGGGCTCTTCTACAGGTAATATGTTGGTTAATAAGGAGGAAGTTCTAAAGTCTATTTTCCAAAATGCCCCTACTTTAGTGGCAACCCATTGCGAAGACGAGGACACTATTCGAGAGAATATGGCAAAATATAAAGCTGAATACGGAGAAAATGTACCTATAGAAATGCACCCTAAAATAAGAAGCGAGAAGGCTTGTTATTTATCATCATCTTATGCCGTTCAATTGGCTAAAGAATATGGCACACAACTACATGTTTTGCATCTTTCTACAGCCAAAGAACTTGAGCTTTTTGAAGATTTACCTATTGAAAACAAACATATTACAGCAGAAGTTTGTGTACATCACCTTTGGTTTTCTGAAAAAGATTACCTAAGCAAAGGCACTCACATCAAATGGAATCCGGCAGTAAAAACTGAAGAAGACAGAAAAGCCTTATTAAAAGCAGTTTCCGGCAATCAATTAACAGTGATAGCTACCGACCATGCCCCTCATCTTCTAAAAGAAAAAGACGGAACGTATTTTAAATCAGCTTCGGGAGGTCCTATGGTACAACATTCTTTGGTAACTATGTTAGAATTAGCCAAGCAAAACGAAATTACGGTAGAAAAAGTGGTGGAAAAAATGTGCCACGCTCCTGCCGACTTATTCAAAATCAATGAACGCGGTTATATTAGAGAGGGCTATTTTGCCGATTTAGTGTTAATCGACCCTAATCAAGAATGGACTGTAAAAAAAGATAATATACTGTATCGCTGTGGCTGGTCTCCTTTAGAAGGACAGACTTTCTCACATTCAGTCGTTTCCACTTTTGTAAATGGTCATTTAGCCTATCACCGAGGTACTCTCAACGAAGAAAAGAAAGGACAAGCTTTAACTTTTAACCGTTAAGAATGATTTAATTTAGCCGATTTTAAGACCAACAACTATGAGTAGAGGATTTGTAAAAGAAGACGACCAAGAAGCTACGCCTTTAGTTACGCCCAGAGCCTTTTTGCCTGCGGGAGTCGAAAACTATGTTACGCCCAATGGTTTGGAGGAATTAAAAAAAGAACAAGCGGATTTAATAGCAGAACGTCAGGCTTTAAAAGAGCAATCTGCAGACGAGCACCGTGTACAAATCAATTATATAACGGCTAAATTGCATTTACTGGAAGAACGATTGCAGTCTGCAAGAATGATAGATTTGAGCCAACAAACTCAAGATGAAATTCATTTTGGAGCTAAGGTCAGCCTTTATAAGATAGAAGACCAAACCCATTGTCAATATCAAATAGTGGGCGTTGATGAGGCGAATATCACACTTAACAAAATATCGTTTTTATCGCCACTTGCCAAGGTCTTAAGTCATAAAAAAGTAGGCGAAACTATTACACTAAACACCCCTAAAGGAAGCGTTTCTATGAAAATAGAAGCCATTCATTATCAATAAACAAATTAGTCAATCTATTTATGAGCTTTTATTATTCTATTTGGTGGCTTATCCCGATAATCATTGTCAGTTTTTTATTGACTTACTTACTTTATCGCAAAGATATTTCTTCTAAAAATAAGCTTCAAAAAAAAATATACCCTCTATTTTTACTACGCTTTTTAGCTTTAGTAAGCATTGGTATTTTACTTCTTCAAATTCAAACCAAAGCAAAGCAAAAAGAAAAAATACACCCTCATTTATTTATTCTTCAAGATAACAGTCGGTCTATTTTAGCTCATAAAGACAGTTTAAACTTAAAAAACCAACTACACCAGTCTTACCAGTCCTTATTTTCAACATTAGAAAAAGAAAATATACCTTATAAATTAGGGCTGTTTAGTGATAGTTTACAATATTTTTCTTCCCAAGACTTTCTTTCTAATTTAGATTTCAAAGGCGTATCTACCAATATCAGTCAAGCTTTAAAACAAATTCAAAACGATTTTTTAAGTGACGATATAGGCGGTGCGCTTCTGCTTTCTGACGGCATACACAATTTAGGTACAGACCCTTTGATAGCAAGCGCCAATTGGGCTTTCCCTGTTTATACCATAGCCTTAGGCGACAGCAATATATATCCGGACGTACAAATCGAACAAGTACGAATTAAAAAATATGCTTATAACGACCGTTTATTACCCTTTCAACTGTTTTTAAAAGCAGTAAATATGCCCGAAAAAAAGGCGCTACTGAATATAAAAATAGACGGAAAATTAGCAGAACAAAAGCCGATTGTATTTGAAGATATGCCCGGCACTTTACATTTGGAATCGCATTTACCTAAGTTAAAAGCCGGTATTCATAAAATTGATTTTAAAATAGAAACAAGTGAACAAGAGCGTAACTTAAACAATAACACACGCTCTGTTTTCGTAGAATTGGTGGATGACAAACAAAAGGTAGCTTTAATTTATCACAGCCCCCACCCCGATATTTCAGCTTTAAAAACCGCCTTATCCAACTACCCCTCTTTTGATTTAGACCTGATTAATATCAAAGATATAAAAAGCGATAACATCAAAGCTTACAGCCTGTTAATATTACACCAAATACCTCATTTAAAAGAAAATAACAACAGTCTATTGCAGGCTATTCAACAAGAACACAAACCTGTTTGGTTTATTAATAGCAATACATCAGATTTAAAACAATTAGAGAAATTTACCGAAAACACTCTACAATTCAACCGTTTAAGCAATCAAAACGAATGGTTTAAAACGTCTTATCAATCAGATTTTACACCTTTCTTATTAGAGCCTGCTGTGGCAGACTGGTTAGCTCAAACTCCCCCTTTAGTAGGCGCTTCATTTCGCTTACTCAATAAAAATAAAATTGATATACTTTTAAAAGAGCAAATTAACGGATTAGAAACCGAGCGCCCTGCCCTATTTTTTCAAGATAATAAAGGTAGTAAATCCGCTTTCTTAATGGGCGAAGGACTTTGGAAATGGCGAATGCAAGCCTATCGACAACACGAAGATTTTGCTTTTTTCGATAATTTCATCCAAAAAATAGTGCAATATTTATCAAGTTCAAAGCCCAAAGAACATTTGGTATTGGACTACAACAAACAATCAGATGTCAATCAAGCTATGCAAATCAATGCTCAATTGTTAAACGACGCCTATGAATCAGTTTATGGAGCAACTTTAACCATGCGTTATTGGATGCAAGACAGCACTAAAGTACAAGAAGTTCTTTTTGAAAACACAGAGCAAGACAGTCTAAAAAACAAGGATTTACAAATCTCTTACCATCTGAATTTGGGGTATTTAAAATCAGGAAAATATCATTTTGAAGTATCAGGCGAACAGGCTAATAAAACCTTCACTAAAAAAGGATTATTTATTATAAAACCCTCATTTAAAGAATGGAATAACACAAGAGCCTTGCCTCAAATAATGCGTCAAATAGCTCAAGAAACCAATGGGGAAAGTCTAAAATTAGACCAAATTAGTAGCTTAATTTCTAAAATAAAGCAACAACCCTCATTCAAAGCTCGTATGTATTCTCAAACAATAGAAAAACCACTGATTAACCAATGGGTTTTATTACTTATAATTGTCTGTTTATTAGTTAGTGAATGGTTCCTTAGAAAGAAAATAGGAAAGGTTTAAAGAGTCCTAGTAAAAGGTTGTTAAGCCCCAATTATGCTCAAATTACAGATAAACTCTTTATATTCTGTTTCTTTAATCTTCTGATTTAGAATCAAACAATTCATCTAATTTACTTCTTAACAACTCTTTATCGAGAAGCTTTGTTTCATACTGACTCACAACCGCTGGAGAAGTACTTCTATTCATAGATATCTCAACAATATTTTCATTTTTAGTTCTACATAAAATAATTCCAACGCTTGGATTTTCATGTGCCTTTTTAACATTTTGGTCTAATGCTCCTAAATAAAAATCCATTTTCCCCATATATTCCGGCTTGAAGTCTCCTATCTTCAATTCCAATGCAACTAAACAATTCAACCCACGATGATAAAATAACAAATCAATAGCATAATCATTTCCTCCCACTTGAAGTTTATATTCTTCATCTATAAACAAGAAATCTCGACCAAATTCAAGAATAAAATCTTTCAAATTATGAATGATAGATTTTTTCAAACTAAATTCTGTATAATACTCTTTCAGACCTAAAAATTCCAACGAATAGAAATCTCTAATATACTCATTTATGTCAGGATGTAATTCTCTCGCCACTGGTGAGACTTTTTGCTTAGATAACATCGTTCGCTCAAAAAGACTACTTTCTAACTGTCTTTCTAATTCTCTTTTCGTATATTTTTCCTTAACCGTAAGTTGAATATAAAACTCCTTCTCTTCATCTGTTTTTGTTTGAGAAATGATTAGCATATTGTTCGTCCAACCTATTTCTCTCACCAATCGCGAGAGTTTTTCATTTTTGTAATAGGTTTCTTAAAACTGTTTCATCCTCCATAAACTTTGTGAAGAAAAACCCTTTGATTTAGGCTCTGTCTTTTGAATAAAATCTGACAAGCTCTTAACTGTACTATTCCCCCAGCCGTCTTGCTTAATCTTATCTGAAATATAATGCCCTATATTCCAATATAATTCTATCAAACTTTGATTTACAACTTTACTAGCTTTCCTTCGTGCAAATTCTATAAGAGCACGAACTTCTTCAAACGATTTTAGAGTATTTTTCATTCAACAAAAATAATCAATTTGTATCAAAAAACAACGAGCCTGTAAAATACAAGACTAAACCACCTTTAACGAACAGGAATTACTTCCCCTATTCTATTTCAATATTTTCCATTGACCAAAAGGATAAATATCAAATAAAACTTGCTTACTTCAAGAAATTAGCTTACTTTTGCAAAAGATTTTGAAGAATGGGGGGCGTATAGTCCCCCTAATTTTTTATTTATGCTTAACGAAGAAACACTTAAAGATTTTTTAATCAACCATTTAAAGGAGAATCATTTCATTATAGAAGTATCTATAAAGCCGAATAACAATATACAGGTTTTCATAGATAGTTTTGATGGTCTTTCTATTGCTGACTGCGTGGAATACACTAAGTTAATAGAAAATCATTTCGATAGAGATGAAGAAGATTACGAATTAAGCGTATCTTCCGGAGGTTTAGATTTATCATTCACTGTACCTCAACAATATGATAAATATTTGGAAAAAGAAGTGGATATTTTGACTTCTTCAGGACAAAAAATGAGTGGTCTTCTAAAATCTCACACGGAGAATGAATGCGTGATAGAAATAGAAGTGAAAGAAAAACCGGAAGGGCATAAACGTAAAATTTTAATTAAAAAGGAAGTGGTATTGGATAAAAATAACGATATAAAAACCATTAAGCCTTTGTTTAGTTTTAAAAAGAATAAAAAGAAATAAAATGGAGAACTTAAATCTTATTGATTATTTTTCTGAATTTAAAGAACTTAAAAACATAAACCGAGAAGTTTTAATTAAAGTTCTTGAGGATGTATTCAAAAGTATGCTTGAGAAGCAATTTGACACATCTGAAAATTTTGATATTATCATTAACCCCGATAAAGGAGATTTTGAGATTTGGAGAAACAGAGAAGTGGTAGCTGATGATGAGTTAAAAGACAATAATCTTGAAATTTCACTTTCTGAGGCAAAAAAAATAGACGAAGATTACGAAGTAGGTGAAGAAGTAACCGATTCTGTTAAAATAGAAGAATTTGGAAGACGTGCCATTTTATCTTTAAGACAAAACTTACAATCTAAGATATCAGAATTAGAAAAAGACAATTTATATTCCTTATACAAAGACAGAGTAGGACAAATTGTTACCGGAGAAGTTTATCAGGTTTGGAAACGAGAAATTTTATTGATAGACGACGAAGGTAATGAGTTGATTTTACCTAAAAACGAACAAATACCTGCTGATTATTTCAGAAAAGGAGATACCGTTAAAGCGGTGGTTATCAAAGTAGAAATGCGTAGTGGAAATCCTTTGGTTATCTTATCAAGAACCTCTTCTGTTTTCTTAGAAAGATTATTTGAATTAGAAGTTCCTGAAATTTTTGACGGATTAATTACTATCAAAAAAATAGTCAGAATACCGGGTGAAAGAGCCAAAGTAGCTGTTGAATCTTACGATGAAAGAATCGACCCTGTTGGCGCTTGTGTTGGTATGAAAGGTTCTCGTATTCACGGCATTGTTAGAGAATTACACAACGAAAATATCGATGTTGTAAATTACACTAACAACTTAAGTTTATACATTTCAAGAACCCTAAGTCCTGCTAAAATCAACAGAATAGAATTAGATGAGGAGAATAAGAAGGTAGATATATTCTTAGATCCGGATCAGGTTTCTAAAGCCATTGGAAAGAATGGTCTAAACATCAAATTAGCAAGCCAATTAACTGATTTCGAAATAGATGTTTATCGTGACATTAACGAAGAAGACGAAGACGATGTTAAATTGGAAGATTTCAGTGATGAAATTGAAATGTGGATAATAGAACAATTTAAAGCCATTGGTTTAGACACTGCGAAAAGTGTTCTTGCTTTAAGTTTAGATGAACTTGAAAAAAGAACTGATTTAGAAGAAGAAACCATTGGTGATGTACTACAAATTTTGAGAGAAGAATTTGAGTAAAAACACAAATAAATTATTACTTTTGAAAGTTGAATAATAACCCTCTTCAAAATGTATTTGTATGGTTATTATCATTATATAATAAAACAAGTTAGTTTTAAAAATTAACAAAATTACATACCATTTTAAAATGGTAATGTTTAACCGATTGAGATAGAATTTAAATGGCAAAATTAGTACGCTTAAGTAAAGTAGTCAAAGAGTTTAATGTAGGAAAAGACACTATTATTGATTTTCTTGCAAGTAAAGGTATAAAAATAGACTCAACCAACATCAATACCGTAAAACTAGACGAAGAATCATATCGTTTAGTATCAAACGAGTATAGCTCTGATTCCGAAACTAAAAAGGCTTCGGAAAAAATTAACCTGAAAAGGGAAAATAAAGAATCTATTGTTATAGACGAAAAAACACGCACTCCTAAAAAAGAAGAAGAGAAAAAAGCCTCTAAAAAGCAAGAAGAAATATCTCAATCGAAAGAAGCTAAAGCAGAGGAAAAGAAAAGTAAAAAAACAACTCAAGAGGAGACTAAAGAGGAGACTAAAGACACTTCTAAAAAAACTAAAGAAGAGAAAGTCATCAAAACAGAAGCCCCTAAGGTTGAACAACCTAAAGTATTAGGTAAAATAGATTTAGATGCTCCGAAAAAAGAGAAAACAGAAACTCCAAAAGAAGAGGTGAAAGAAGTAGAAGTCGTTTCTGAAACTCCTAAAGAAGAACTTATCAAAGAAGAGGCTGAAACTCCAAAAGAAGAAGTAACAGAAAAGAAAACTTCTGAAAAAGAAACTTCTACTAAGAAAAGTGATGAGGTTGAAGATGATAACGGAGAGATTAAAGTAGTTGGAAAAATAGATTTATCTTCTTTAAATCAACGTACTAGACCAAAGAAGAAGAGCAAAAAGGAAAAAGAAGAAGAAAAAATAAAAAGGAAGAAAGACAAGAAAGTAACAGCTACGATAAGTCCTAAAAATGAGGAAGTTTCCCCTTCTGAAAAACAAGAGAATACAGAGGAAAAAGCGCCTAAAAAAGAGGAAGATGTTATTTTCAAATCAGAAGTTGAAAAGCTAGAAGGTCCTAAGGTTCTTGGAAAAATAGAACTAAAAGAAGAGAAAAAACCTTCTTCTAACAAAAAGAAAAAAAGAAAAAGGATTACTAAAGAAAAGGTTAGTCCTAACGATAATAACGCTAAAAACAAATCAAGGTCAAATAACAAAAGCGAACAAAGAAAGAAAGTTTTTGGAAAGAAAAAACCAGTTGTTAAACAAGAGGTTAGCGAGGAAGATGTTCAAAAGCAAATCAAAGAAACACTAGCTCGTTTAACCAATAAACAGAAAGGAAAAGGCGCTAAATACAGACGTGACAAGCGTGAAGCTGAGCGTAATAAAGCTATTCAAGAAATAGAAGCTTCTAACAAGGAAAAGAACATTCTAAAAGTAACTGAGTTTGTATCAGTTAACGAGATAGCAACAATGATGGATGTTTCTGTTAATGAAGTGATTTCAGCTTGTATGTCTCTAGGTTTATTTGTGTCTATCAATCAGCGTTTAGATGCAGAAACTATTGCCTTAGTTGCTGATGAGTTCTCTTACAAAGTAGAATTTGTTTCTGTAGAAGTGCAAGAAGCTATTTCTCAAGAAGAAGACACAGAAGAAGACCTTATATCTCGCTCTCCAATTGTTACCGTAATGGGACACGTTGACCATGGTAAAACCAAATTGCTTGATTATATCCGAAATGCTAACGTAGTAGCCGGTGAGGCCGGAGGTATCACACAGCACATCGGAGCTTACAGCGTACAATTAGAGTCAGGAGAAAAAATTACGTTCTTAGATACGCCGGGTCACGAGGCCTTTACCGCAATGCGTGCCAGAGGTGCTCAAGTAACAGACGTTGCTATTATCGTAGTATCTGCAGACGATGGTGTAATGCCTCAAACCAAAGAGGCTATCAACCATGCGGCAGCAGCAGGAGTTCCTATTATATTTGCCATTAATAAAATAGACCTTCCAACAGCTAATCCTGACAAAATTAAAGAAGAGTTATCACAATTGAATTATTTAGTTGAAGACTGGGGAGGAAAATACCAATCTCAAGAAATTTCAGCTAAAAAAGGGGTGAATGTTGATGAGCTATTAGAAAAAGTATTGCTAGAATCAGAGTTATTAGAGTTAAAAGCCAACCCTAATAAAAAGGCAAGTGGTTCTATTATCGAATCGGAGTTAGACAAAGGTAGAGGTTATGTTTCTACAGTCTTAGTTCAATCCGGAACATTACGTATCGGAGATGTTGTATTAGCCGGTAGTTATTACGGACACGTTAAAGCAATGTTTGACGAGCGTGGAAATAAAGTAAAAGAAGCCGGTCCTTCTGTACCTGTACAGATTTTAGGATTAAATGGAGCGCCTCCTTCAGGAGATAACTTCAATGTAATGGAATCAGATGCTGAGGCAAGAAATATTGCCAACAAACGAGAGCAGTTAGAAAGACAGCAAAGCATCAGAACTCAGAAACATATTACTTTAGATGAAATTGGAAGACGTTTAGCTATCGGAAACTTCCAAGAACTGAATGTTATTATAAAGGGTGACGTTGATGGTTCTATCGAAGCTTTAACAGACTCTTTAGTTAAACTTTCTACCGAAGAAATTCAAGTAAATGTAATTCACAAAGCTGTAGGTGAAATTTCTGAATCGGATGTGATGTTAGCCAATGTATCTAACGCAGTTATTATTGGTTTCCAAGTTCGACCTTCACAAATGGCTCGTAAGTTAGCTGAAAAAGAAGAAATTGAAATCCGTTTATATTCTATTATATACGATGCTATCAACGACTTAAAAGATGCGATGTCGGGTATGTTATCTCCGGAAATCAAAGAGGAGATTATTGCTACAGTTGAAGTACTGGAAACATTTAAAATCTCAAAAGTGGGTACTATCGCCGGTTGTATTGTTCGTGAAGGAAAAATCAAACGTAGTTCTAAAGTCCGCTTAATACGTCAAGGTATCGTAATTTATGATGGTGAATTAGGTTCTCTAAAACGCTTTAAAGATGATGCTAAAGAAGTAGCCAGCGGTTACGAATGTGGCTTGAACATTGAAAAATACAACGACATCAAAGTTGGAGATATTGTTGAAGCTTACGAAGAAAAAGAAATAGCCAGAACTTTATAAAGTTCTGCTATTTCCTTTTTTTTTTAAGGAATCAGATACAATCCTTATTTAAATATATATATCATATTTTAATCATAAATACAATTCTAGTGTATTTAAAAGAAGCCTCTAATATAGATTTTGTCTAATTTTTAAGGTTTTAAAATAGGTAAAATGGTTTTAAAAAACATTATAAGAGAAACACTTATATTTTTTCATCTTGATTTAAGCAAGAACTTAAAATACGACCGTCTGACAAAGAAAATTATCAAACAGTTTCTTAAAAAAGACTCTAATTGTATTGATATAGGTTGTCATAAAGGAGAAATTCTTGACTTAATGCTTAAATATGCTCCTTCAGGTAAACACTGGGGCTTTGAACCTATACCCTATTTATTTAACAAACTAAAGCAAAAATATACGGAAAAAGCTTCTATCCTGCCCTATGCTCTTTCAGAAAACAAGGGAACAAGTAATTTCCAATTGGTTAAGAATGCCCCAGCCTATAGTGGCATCAAAAAAAGGCGTTACGACATACAAAACCCTGATATAGAAGAAATAAAAGTTGAATTAGAAGCGCTTGATAACCTTATTGATAAACAAGATAAGATTAATTTTGTCAAAATAGATGTTGAGGGTGCCGAATTTGGTGTTTTTAAAGGAGCTGAAGAAACTTTCAAAAGAAGTAAACCTATTATTTTATTTGAATGCGGAAAAGGAGCCAGTGACTATTATGGTACTAATCCTAAAGAATTATTTCATTTTATCAAAACCAATATAGGCTTAAATATCTATACCTTAGATGCTTTTTTAAAGCGTTCTGAAGCGCTTAGCGAAAATCAATTCAACGAATTATTTGAAACGAATCAAGAATATTATTTCGTAGCAGCTTCTTAAGGCTCAATAAATTGGACTAAGGGACTTTTTAATGGAAAAACTTCCGCAACTTTTTTACAATGGTTGCAGTGTATGAGCAATAGCGGCATTAAAAGCTCTAAACTTTAAGCCTACCACAGCCCTTATCCAAACCTTATTTTCTGTTGCTAAGTTAATCATAAAAAAGCAATCTAAAATAAGGGGTTTGGCGATTAAAATGCTTAGACCTCAAAATACGCTAATACCCCGATATTGCTTATACACATTGTTACCACCTGTTTATTTATTATCAATAATTTCCCTCACCTTGTTTTTCAACTCATTAATATCAGGTAAAAGCAATTGGTACTTTGAAACAATCAATTTTGAAATGTCATTCAACATTGCATATTCTATCATCACATCATCTTTTTCTTCTGACAAGATAATTCCTATTGGTTCATTATCTGTTTCTTCACTTATTTCTTTTGCATAGTAGCCCAAATAAAGCTTCATTTGACCAATATTCTCATGAACAACTTTTCCTATTTTTAAATCTATTAGTACGTAACACTTCAATTTTATGTGGTAAAAAACCAAATCCACGAAGAAATGTCTATTATTCAATGTTATTCTCTGTTGCCTTCCCACAAATGCAAAA
>PDWI01001192.1_pt1 | contig 41740 bp, 40 predicted proteins | sample 1430891 | NCBI WGS metagenome assembly PDWI01 (sample SAMN01162508, study PRJNA174530) | Oral metagenome, whole genome shotgun sequencing project. | biome: Marine environment; feature: Marine mammal; material: Swab sample of the gingival sulcus; isolation source: swab sample of gingival sulcus... | reverse complement strand
TATTCCAACTTATCGTCAGAATTTCAGACGTCCCAACATACAAGTATCCAGTCTTTCCTTTGTCTGTGATTTTCTTTAATTGCATTCTCTGTCTTTTTTAGCTGCCGCCCAACAAGAAGTTATATACTATTCTTTTATTTTGTAACTCCTCAAAAATACAAAATAAAAGCAAAAGTGCGGACAAGTTGAAACAACTTTTTTAGATTTTACACAACTAACCAATAACAAATATAGCTTTATTTCTGACTTAAACGGTTTAAGCCATTAATAGCGGGACCGTGCTTAGGGTTATGTTTTAAACTTTCACGGTAATATTCTTTCGCTTCCTTATATTGTTTTTTGAGTTCTAAGGCATACGCTTTATTCGCATAGGCTTGATAATAATCTTCACTCAAAGCAATGGCTTGGTCGAAATAATAAATAGCAGTGTCCAATTCGTCAGAATATACCAAATAAATATACCCAATATTATGAATGGCTGAAGAAAAAGTAGAATCTATTTTATCGATAATAAAACGATATTCCTCTATGGCCTTTTCCGGCTGCTCGTGAGTTTGATAGTAAAATCCTAAATCATAATGCGCTAAGCTATTAAAACTATCTACTCTAATGGCATTTTGATAATACTGCTTAGCCAAAGTATCGCCTATTTCTTCTGAAATAATACCCAATTGTAAATAAGCATCAGCATAATCCGGCTTTTTCTCTATGGCTTTTTGCAGTTCCGCAATGGCTCTTGTAGTGTCTTTTACTGCACAGTAATTAAGGGATTTGTAAAAATAAACTTGTTCTAAATTAGGGTCTATTTTTAGAGCATCATTAAGGTACTCAAAAGACTTTAAAGGCATATCTATCAATGAATACAACACCCCCATTTTGAATAAAGCATCCGTGTTATTGGGTTCTACTTTTAAAGCTTCATCAAGGGCTTGTCGGGCTTTTTCTGAACCTCCTTTTAATAAATGCCAATCGCTTAAAAGCAGTAAATAATTGATATTATTTTCGTCTAATTTTACAGCTGTATTTAGGGTTGAAATCGCCTTATCTAACTGCTTATTATTAAAATATTTCCTTGCCTTTTCAAAATATAAAACAGGATTTAAACTGTCCTTAGCAATCAACTTTTCCAGCTTAGGCATAGATAATTTTGTGTAATCAACCTCTTGTTTATCTTGTTCTAAATTACAAGAAATAAAGAATATAACGAATGATAATAGAACCAAAGTTCTTTTTGAAATTAAAGAATAATTTAATTGCATTTGGTATTTTGTTTTGAGCGTATTTATATTTTTGCTTTTGTCCTTTAATAGAGGAAATGCTTCATTTTAGGCACTTACTCTCTATCTACAGCATCTTTTTCAATGACACGTCCTCTTTCGCAAAGGAGGATACGAGCGGGAAAGCGTTCTAACAGATTGTAATTATGAGTTGCCATTACAATTGTCTTTCCTTTTTCAGACAAACTTTTCAGTAGGTTCATAATGTTATTAGAGGTTTCGGGGTCTAAATTTCCGGTAGGCTCATCTGCCAATATTAAATTAGGGTGGTTAAGTAAAGCCCTTGCTATCACAACCCTCTGTTGCTCTCCTCCGGATAATTGATGAGGCATTTTTTTTGCTTTGTCTAAAAGGGCAACCTCTTGCAAGACTTCATTGATGCGAGCTGTTATTTCCTTTTTATTAGTCCAGCCTGTTGCTTTTAGAACAAACAAAAGATTATCATAAATACTCCTATCTGTTAATAATTGAAAATCTTGAAAGACAACACCCATCGATTTTCTTAAAGAAGGAATCTTTTTTGAAGCAATATCTTTTATAGCAAAACCATTTACATACACCTCTCCGTCATATAGTGGTATTTCTGCGTTTAAAGTTTTGATGATACTCGATTTTCCACTTCCTACTTTTCCTATTAAGTAAACAAATTCGCCTTTTTCTACCGTAAAATTAACTTGGCTTAAAACGATAATGCCTTCGCGAGCAATACTGGTATTTTTAAAAGATATAATTTCTGACATAGTATTTATTGACATAGTATTTATTTTAAGGCTTTTGAATAGCAAGCCTTTTTCAGAGAACAAATTTAGTTATTTTTTGATAAAATGAAGATGTTTAAACCGAAATATATATTAACCCAATACGATTTTACTTTTCAATAACAGAAATGAGCAAAATTCCAACGGCTTTTCTCCTTTAACGATGATGTAAGATAAAGCCCCAAATACAATAGAGTTATTTTTCTTCTAAAGGGGTTAATTGTCCAAAAGGCACTTCATTTAGGAAGTAATCAATTTGTTCTTCGTTAAGTTGAATATGATGTTTTTCAAGATTCTTCTTAAAAGCTTTTAACTGACAATGAACAATTAAACAAAATGATTCATCGCGTATCTGTAAATAATCCGGTATTTTTGATGTACCTTTTACTTTTAAAAAATATTTCACTTTCAAATAGATTAAATAACTAAACCTGAAAGACAGATGTGCCTATTCAGGTTTAGTGTTTTTTGTTGTAAAGAAAGTTCGCTTTATGCTTCCTCGTTTCCTTCCGGATGATTGATTTTTTCTACAATCTTATTGTGTAGTTCTTCAGCTAATTCAGGATTGTCTTTTAGCAAGCTTTTAACACTGTCACGACCTTGTCCTAATTTGCTTTCGCCATAGCTAAACCAAGAACCGGACTTTTTAATGATGTCATATTCCACACCCAAGTCAATGATTTCTCCCATTTTGGAAACCCCTTCGCCAAACATAATGTCAAATTCAGCTTTTCTAAAAGGAGGAGCCACTTTGTTCTTAACTACTTTTACACGGGTTTTGTTACCGATTACCTCATCGCCATTTTTGATTTGTCCTACTTTTCTAATATCCATTCGGATAGAGGCGTAGAATTTAAGAGCGTTACCACCGGTAGTGGTTTCCGGATTACCAAACATTACCCCTATTTTCTCACGCAATTGATTGATAAAGATAACAACAGTACTGGTTTTATTAATAATGGAAGTCAATTTTCTTAGAGCTTGCGACATTAATCGGGCTTGTAAGCCCATTCTTGAATCGCCCATATCTCCCTCAATTTCAGCCTTAGGCGTTAAGGCTGCCACAGAATCGACCACAATAATATCAACAGCACCCGAACGTACCAAGTGGTCTGTTATTTCTAAAGCTTGTTCTCCGTGGTCGGGTTGCGAAATCAATAAATTATCGGTATCTACCCCTAAATGATGCGCATAAAAACGATCGAAAGCGTGTTCTGCATCTATAAAAGCGGCAATACCTCCATTTTTCTGAGCTTCTGCAATAGCATGAATGGCTAAAGTGGTTTTACCTGAAGATTCAGGTCCATAAATTTCTATCACTCTACCTTTTGGTAAACCTCCAACCCCTAAGGCGGTATCCAAGGCAATAGAACCGGTTGAAATAACAGGAACATCCACGACAGAGCTTTCACCCATACGCATAATGGTTCCTTTTCCGTAATCTTTATCTATTTTATCAATAGTGGCTTTTAATGCCTTTAATTTTTCTTGTTGTTCATCTACTTGCTTTGCCATAAACTATGCTTCTTTATATACTTCTAATATTTGTTCGGTATGTGCTTTGGTCTTTACTTTCTTGAATATGTGCTCTATAACACCCTCTTCGTTGATAATAACAGTACTACGAAGTACGCCGTCATACACTCTTCCATATAATTTCTTTTCGCCCCAAGCATCGTATTTTTGCAATACCTCTTTCTCAGGGTCAGAAAGCAAATTCATTGCTAATGATTTCTTTTCAATAAAACGATTATGACTTGCTATGCTGTCAGGACTTACACCTAACAATTCGAAACCTTTCTCTTTTAACAAATTATAGTTCTCGCTTAAATTACAAGCCTCCGCCGAGCAACCCGGCGTATTATCTTTGGGGTAGAAAAACAAAATAAGTTTTTTCCCTTTATAATCAGATAGTTTTACTGTACTTCCGTCTTGAATTTCGCCTTCGAATGCAGGAGCTATATCGCCTACTTGAATACTCATAATATCGTATTTTTTATTATTTAATAAATGAAATGAAAAGAGCGCTTATATCTAAATGATTGATTTATAAATCCAAAATAAGAAAAAGATAAAGCCCTTTCTAATTCACAAAGATACGCTTTTTTCAAAGAGGGAGGATATAACTTACGGATAATTTTTCTTTCTAAATTGAGTTATAGGCTGAAAGTTGGTTTTAGTGATAAGGCAGGAGGCTTGCCGAACTTCCGCGAGGCTCAAACAGTCGTGCAAGAGCTCCGCCGAGCTTCCGCGAGGTCAAAACAGTTGTGCAAGAGCTCCGCCGAACTTCCGCGAGACCCAAACAGTCGTGTAAAAGCCCTCTACCTAAGCGTAGATGCAATCTAAGGCTTAGGGCTTCGTTTATTTTGTTATTTTATGGTAAGAGAGAGGAAACACTATCGTATATAAAAAAGACCTGAACAGGTTTTGGAAATCTGTTCAGGTCTAGTATTTTATAAAATTCGTTTTTGATATTACATCAAAACATTTCAACATTGGGCACAAGCCCTAAAATTTAAGATATCTATGAGAAATTATTAATTATTTCTTTTTCTTCATCAGAATAAAAAAGTAACTCAAGAAACCAATAGAAACAAAAGTGATAATCACACCAACTAATACTAATTCTCCAAGCCCATAAACAGGTTTATAATACAAATACAACAAACCGCAAGTAATAAACCCTAAGCCGGTAAATAAAGCCACTAATCCCCATTTCAAAGAGGAATATTTTTGCATATCAGTATTCTCTGAAATTTCAAAAGGACGCATCAATGATTCTATTTTATCAATATGTCCACTGTTAATCAACTTCCTTTTTAATGAATGATCCAAAAAAGCTTTTATGATTCTGTAAAAAGAATAAAATACTGTTGCTACTACTACTATTTTTTCAATTTCGTGCATAACTCTAAAATTTTTAATTTGTTTACACTTTATTAGACACCCCTATTTAGATATTGTGGCAAAAAAGTAGATTTTTTTTGAAAAAATATTTTTGTGAAGTATTTTGCAACAAAATTAAAAATGAAGTGTCTTATTTTATAGAATGAACGATACAGAACTCATATCGCATATATTAAAAGGAGACGAAAGGGCATTTACTCTTCTGATAAAAAAGCATCAGAATCTTGTATTCCACATTGTAATGCGTATGATACGCAAGCAAGAAGATGTTGAAGATATTTGTCAAGAAGTATTTATTAAAATATTTAAGAATATAAAACACTTCAAAGGCGAGGCAAAATTAACAACATGGATAGCTAAGATAGCCTATAATATCAGTTTGAATCATATACGCAAAGATGAAAAAGATGCCTTATGGAAACAAAATACGTATGAAAATTGCCCTGAACCCATTTTTGAAACCTTACCCGATACTATTTTTGAAAATAAAGAGTTAAAGCAAGTTATAATAGAAAAAATAAAAGAACTACCTTTGCCATATCGTACTGTGGCTACTTTATTTTATTTGGAAGAATTTTCGTACCAAGAAATAGAGGAAATTACGAATATTAAACAAAGTACGCTTCGCTCTCACGTATCGAGAGCCAGACAAATGTTAAAACAAGAATTAATATTGATACTCAACAGTAATGAAAGTAAAAGAAGATATAAATAAACAATTAGAGCACTTTTTAGACGAGGTATTGCAAACAGCTCCAAGCGAAACTTTACCTTTAGATTTTGCTGAAAAAATTAAAGAAAAAGTCTATCATACTTTTCTTTGGAAACGCTATTTACAAGATTTTTTAATAGCTATAACCATTGGTTTGTTGAGTATAGCTTTGGGCGTTTTGGTGCTACTTGTCATAGACAGAAATAGTTCCTTATTAAGTAGCTTATTCCAATCACTTATACAGTACAAATCTTTAATATTAGGCTCTTTAGGGCTGATTATCCTTCTGTTTTTCTACAATTATGTACTCTTGAACTTTATGCTGCATTACGCTTCTAAACGAATCAACAAGAATTCATTAAAGCTTGCTGATTGAAAATAAAAGTTGCAGGTTGAAAGAGAAAGGTTAAAGGTTTTGTGCCGAAAATATATTATGGACATCACACGTGGTAAAAAGAATTTGATTTTTTCGTAAGAACCTAAACTTCAAAGGTTTTCGAAACCTTTGAAGTTTGAAATCCCACCTAACCTCTTAATAATTCTTTTTTGCTTCAAGAATATACCATTATATAAAAATAAAAAAGACCTGAACAGGTTTTGGAAATCTGTTCAGGTCTAGTATTTTATAAAGCTTAAATTACAGACTATTAATCCTCAGATTCAAAAGAAGCACAAATGGCATCTATATCGCCTTCGGTTTGTTTAATAACGTCTATAATAGTACCATCTCTGTATTCTATTACACCAACAATACGGTCTAATGTTTTAACAGGTTTTGGCTTACCGGTAAAGGTTTCTACCTCTTTAGCTAAATCTTCTATTTTAGTTAATTTAACACCGGCTTTGGTTAGGCTTTCTTCTAAGTCCTTACGTAAAGGATTCACACAAGTACCACGCTCTGTTACCACAATATCAACAGATTCACCCGGAGTTACTACGTTGTGAACTTTGTCTTTTACGATAGGCATTCTACCTCTAAAAGAAGGACAAACCACAACCGTTAATTGAGCTCCGGAAGCAGTATCGCTGTGTCCTCCTGATGCACCACGGATAGCACCATCATTTCCTGTAATTACGTTTACATTGAAATCGGTATCTACCTCTAAAGCACCCAATACTACCACATCTAACTTGTTGGTCATACAACCACAGTTGAATGGGTTAGCATATAAAGCAGAAGGTATTTCTATGTGATAAGGATTGTTCAAAATAGAAGAACTTACGGCAGCATCAAAAGACTGAACATCGAAAATAGATTTAAACAAACCTTCTTCCAACATATCTACCAAAACAGAAGTAACCCCTCCTAAAAGGAAGCTACCTTTTATGTTTTGCTTTTTCATTTCTTTACGAACGAACTTAGCCACAGCCAAAGAAGCACCTCCTGCTCCTACTTGGAACGAAATACCATCTTTGAAATATCCTGAATGAATAATAGCTTCAGCAGCTAATTGTGCAATACGTAAATCTAAAGGCGATTTAGTAATACGAGTGGTTCCACTGGCAATTTTAGTAGCATCTCCAATAGTATCTACTTTTACCACATAGTCCACATAATTCTGACGGATAGATGGTGGTACACAAGGGTATTCTACCAAATTATCAGTTACCACTACTACGCGCTTAGCATACCAAGCATCTACCATAGCGTATCCGATAGAACCGAAAGCACTCTTACCATGAGAACCGGTAGCGTTACCTTCCTCATCAGCAGCAGAAGCTCCGATAATAGCTAAATCAATTTTGATTTTACCGGTTTGAATAGCTCTGGCACGTCCTCCGTGAGTGTGGATAACAACAGGTGTATCTAAAATTCCGTAAGAAATAACTTCCCCCAATTTTCCTCTAATACCTGATGAGAAAATCTTAGTTACCACACCTTTTTTAAGGTAAGGAACTAAGCCATCGTGAGCAGTGGTTAATGATGAAGACGCTAAAGTAATATCTCTAATTCCCATCTTATCAAGAATGTCGATAGTGTGAATTAAAAGATAATCGCCACCTCTTAAATGGTGGTGGAAAGAAACGGTCATACCATCGTGTGGCTCACAATTTTTAATGGCTTGCTCTATGCTTTCGCACATTTTGTTGAAATGAGGCTTTCCTGCTTTTACAGGTGGTGGATATGCTTCTTCGCCCATCCAACCTTTATTTAATTTTTCCCAAGCCCCTTGGTAGGCCTCTATTTTACCTATACCTTCTATATGTTCAGGAACTTCTCTTCCTATTTTATTTTTCATCTCTTTGATTCTTTTTAAAAAAAATGAATGACTGTTTTTTACGATAAACGGCTTAAATCATTTTCTCGTAAAAGGTCATTCTATTTTAGTTATTATTCAAAATCGCTTAAATTATATTCGGCTAACTCTAAAATGTGTACCGCTCTTTGCATTACAGGTTTATCTACCATTTTGCCATCAACTGCAAATACACCAACGCCTTTTTTCTTGTTCTCCACAAAGGCTTTGTAAATTTTCAAAGACTTGCGAATTTCAGCATCAGTTGGTTGATATACATCGTGAATACCTTCTATCTGACGAGGGTTAATAACGGCTTTACCTGTAAAACCAATCTTCTTAGCATAAGTAGTATCTGCTATTAAACCATCATTATCGTCTATATCAATAAATACAGTGTCAATAGCGTCTATATTATTGGCTTTAGCAGCCATAATAATTCTCTTACGAGCGAAATCGATACCTGCACCATCTTTGGTACTTGCAATATTCATATCAGCAGTTAAGTCCTGACCTCCAATAGTTACAGCATCAATTCTCTTGTCCATTTTAACTAAATCGAACACGTTTTGCACGCCAAGAGCTGTTTCTATCATAATATGAATTTTCATCTTGTCGTGAGGTAAGTTGTGCTCGTTTTCTATCTCCTCTACTATTTTAAGTAACTCGGCTAACTCTTCGCAAGTTTCAGCCTTAGGCACACGAATAGCGTCCGGTTGTAAAGGTACTATAGTTTTTAAATCGGCTAAACCGAAAGGGGTTGATAAACTGTTGATACGAACTGTAATTTCAGCATTTCCGTAGTCCACTGTTTTCAACATATTACGAACTAAGATACGAGCCGCATCTTTTTGATTTAAAGCCACGGCATCTTCCAAGTCAAGCAAAATAGAATCGGCACCGTAAACTCCACCTTGTTGTACCATAGCAGGATTGTTTCCCGGTATATACAACATACTTCTTCTTTTGTTTTTCACGTTACATTCTTTTTTTGAATAATAGGGTTAACCCCCTTATTACTCTTGTTTTTTTAAATAAATTAAATGTCTCAATTTAGGTTTACAATAAAGTACCTTCTTCTTCGTCTGCCGCTCTTAGCAATGCTGTTTCAATACGTGCAGCGATAGTTGGTGTTAAAGCGCCTTTATCTTCTATTATCAACTTAACGTCTTTAACATCGAACAGGTCTAATACTTTGTAAATTTCCTCTTCAATACTTTCTTGAAACTGTAAAGCTACCGAAGAGTTGAGTTCTACGATGCGTCCCGCACCGGACTCTACTGTTTCTACGATCACCAGAAGATCACTAGACTCTAAACTTCCGGCTTTTGCTTTATGTTTTATTATCATAATATCTTGTAATTGATTAACAATATTAAATTAAATTTGGAACAAAGGTAAAAAAAGGAAAATAGATAGCTCCCTTTTTTAGCCTAAAAAAATGATTTTTTTTGAAAAAATTAACTTTTCTTAATTTTGTTTTTGTAAACAATTGATTTTCAATAAACAGAAGTTATTTCACTAAAGAAAAAAAGGTCGGAATTATGGTTTCTGAATTGGTTTTTTTAGTGTTTTTTATGTTATAAAATATAAAGCTTTTGTTTTTCTAATTTTTTTCAGAAATACAGCTTTTCTTACTCTTCTTTTTTATGAATAAAAATGATGCATTTTGTTAACAGGAATGTCTTAAAGTTGTAAAGTTCATAAGGTTTATGAAGTTCGTAAAATTTAAAGTCTATTTGTAGAACTTACGCTCTTATCTAAAAAGTATCCTGCTTTTAACATTCGATATTACAAGCTTTCGACACATTGTCGCATTATCAAATTAAAAAAACAAGTGTGGTGATTTTGTAAGCCCCCCCTAAGCGTAGTTTGTAACTACGCTTATCAGCATTAAAGTTCTGATGGGTAGGAAGTATTTGTAGCATTTGGTGCAGAATGAACTAAAGTTCTCCCCTCCGCATTACAAATGCTTTTTATATTACAATCGTAGATAAAATCTACGATTAGAGCATTGGTTATTTTGTTGTGCTACGATAAGGCAAGTGTTTTTTATAAGAATAGTACTATTTCTTTTGTTTTCATCTTGATTTTATTTTAGTTAATGTAACTTCTTTATAAATAGGAAACCCTGTCGAAATACCCTTCGGTGCTTCGGCGTGACTCATATACCCGCTAAAGTAAACAGGAACTCTAATTTCATCAGTAGTAAGAAATTGGGCTTGCCTTTTCAAATCTTCACTTATAAAAGACTCATTACAAATAATGTAAACAATCGTCCTATGTTTAGGTGTAGGTTTATAAACTAACCGATATGTATTAGGATAATAATTAGTGTATTTATCTTTAGCAAAAACTAAGACCCCTCCAATAGGATTATTTTCTGATATAATTTCCTCATAAATAGATTCGCAACCACAATCAGGAACTTCTTTTTTCTCCTCTTTCTTGTCACAGCTATATAAACATAAGCTAAAAATAATAAATATTAAATATATTCTTTTCATAATATTAATTACCTATTACATTAACTTTAAACATAACCTCAGTATTATCAGGTATTTTCTCTACAACAATACCAAATCCAACACCTTCTGGCACACAAGCATCATTAAGCACAATAGTTAATATATATTCATATTTACTCCCTACTTTGAAAAAGTTATGTTCTACTTTATCAACACCTTGTGTAGTTCCATAACTACCTACAATAACAGTATTTTTGTTAAAATCAACATTAGTTAAGTCTTTTGGTAAATAACTGTCTTGATATACATTTTCTAACTTTTGTTGAGAGTTGATAACGATGATGCCCCCATTTTTATAAGAGGGATTATTAAGCATTAAAGGAAACGTTTTTGTAATCTTAACTATCGGTAAAGCAATTTTATCTTCCTTGTCTTCTTTATCGCAACTCATCGCAGTTGCTAAAGTCAGTAATGTTATTGCACTTAAAAATATTACTCGTTTCATAACTTACTTTTCTTTAAATTCATGTAAAATTATTTTTGTAATTACATAAAGATTTGCAGGTGGAGGTCCTTTTTCCATAGTACAATATTGCTTATGAGCAAAATAATGTGAGTCCTTACCTGAGTCATATTTTCTGTACTCAAAATGTAAAAAAGTACCTTCTTGCATTAAGCTAACAGGTAAATTGACTTTATCAAAATGAGGAACTCCAATAGCGTTCTCGTAATTCCATATAGGATTATCTTTGCCCCATAGGGAATGGAAAGTTCCCTTCTTACCTATGCCTTTGGGATGTTCAACCTCAATATATAAGGCATTGCCTTCACAAACTCCTGTTTTGCCTAATACATATCCTTTTGCTTTAAAAGTTTCTACCTCCTCTTTCTTATCACAGCTATATAAACATAAGCTAAAGATAATTAATATTAAATATAATCTTTTCATAACATTAATTATTTATTAAATTAACCTTAAACATAACCTCACTATTATCAGGTATTTTCTCTACAACAATACCAAATCCAACACCTTCTGCTACAAATGTCATGTCCAGAAATATTGTCAATGTGTATTGATACTTATCTCCTATTTTAGAAAAGTTATGTTCTACCTTAGAAACACCTCGTGAAGTTCCATAACTACCTACAATAACAGTATTTTTAGTAAAATCGACATTAGTTAAGTCTTTTGGTAAGTAACTGTCTTGATATACATTATCTAACTCTTGTTGAGAATTGATAATGATGATGTCCCCATTTTTACAAGAGGGGTTATTAAGCATTAAAGGAAGCTTTTTTGTAATTTTAGCTGTCGGTAAAATATTCTTCTCTTCCTTATCTTCTTTATCGCAACTCATCACAGTTGCTAAAGTCAGTAGTGCTATTGCACTCAAAAATATTACTCGTTTCATAATCCTTATTGTTTTAGAAATAGATTGTTTACTTTTAATTGAACAAATTTATATATTTTTAAGGAAAAATAATATTATATAACAAAAAATAACAGGGTAAACCCACACTTTGTACTTTAAAACACCCCTTTCTTCCAAGACTTTAGCTTGTTTTTCGGTCTATTTTTCTATAATTCTTCATTTTCTCAATCATAAAAATATTTCATCTATTTATCGCTTTATGATTAATGGTTTTGTTTCAGTAGTGTTAAAAAGATAACTCTGGTCGTAGGCTGTATAAAGCAAATTAGAATTATAATATACAGATACTTTTTTAAAGCCTGAGCCACCGCAATCGCCGGGGTAAACAACTGCTGAAGCATATACTTTTAAAGTATCAATAACCTCCTTAGAAAAAAGAAATAATACTTCTGTTTTACATTCTTTATTAAGCTCTCTTAATTGCTCATAGAAAGCTTTATCTAATTTAAATTTTATATATTTTTCAGGAGTGTAAGTAAATGTTTTGCTGTTATTATTTTCCTTTATTATCAAATTTTCAGTTGAGAAATCTACATTAAAAACATTTTCATCACTTTGATTTAATAATTCTATATATATATCTTCTAACCAAGCGATTGTCTTAGGTTCACAAGAAGATTTGGCACAGCTATTAAGCAGTAAAAAAGGCACTATAGCTAATAATATCATTTTTTTCATTACTTCTATTTTTTTATGTTACCACCTTACTATAGGTATTTTTATATGAATAATTGGAAAAAGGTATAAAAGATTATCATTAGCAGAAGCATATCCTAACTTAGGTTGAAACCCAATCTCCAATCTCCATATTTTGTAAAACAACCCTACTTCTAAGCCTTTAAAGAAGTCTATATCAAAATAGTATTCAAAATAATTCAGTCCATATAAAGCTCCTATATGCATATGGAATTTTTTAGAAAAAGCATAATCTAATAATACTTTCCCATATATCATATCTCCAAAAGCTGAAAAGCGTTTGTCATAATATAGCCATCCTAAAGCACTTCCGAAATGAAAACTTCCCCCTATAAATAAATTCTTATATAATCGCCTTTTATAGGTGGCTTCTAAGGCTAAATAATGAATATCTAAATCAAACTGGTTTTTAAAAGTAACTTGCTGTTGGGCTTTTAAATTAACATCCCCTTCTGTTTGGGCAGAAACCCACTGAGGTAAAAACAAACCACATAGGATTAACGCTAATAATATTATTTTTTTCATTACTTCTATTTTTTATGTTACCACCTTATTATAGGTATTTTTATGTTAATAACTGGAAAAAAGTATAAAAGCTCTTCGGTTTCAGAAGCATATCCCAGTTTAGGCTGAAAACCAATTTCTAACTTCCATATTTTATAAAATAGTCCCACTTCTAAAGCCTTAAAAAGATCATAGTCTGAATAAAATCCGAAATTCCCAAGTCCATACATTGCTCCTATATGCATATGGAATTTTTCAGAAAAGGAATAATCTAATAAAATTTCTCCTTTAAAATTTTCTACATAATAATCAAAATGCTTATCCTCATATACCCAACCTAGTGCTGACCCAAAAAGTACACTTCCTCCTATAAACCAATTTTTATACAAACGCCTTTTATAAGTTACTTCTAAAGCAAGAAGATGAACGTCTAAATCGAACTGGTTTTTAAAAGTAGCTTGCTGTTGGGCTTTTAAATGAATATCCCCTTCTGTTTGGGCAGAAACCCACTGAGGTAAAAACAAACCACATAGGATTAACGCTAATAATATTATCTTTTTCATTTTAAATTATCGTTTATCCATATGTTTGTAACAAATTTGGCTTCTTCATAAAAAGTAGGGCAAATACCATCTCCCAGTCCACTTATACCTCCGGCCGGGCTACATATTAATTCACAATTTTCGTTGTATAAATTCTCTTTCATATCTGCACCATCGTAAGTAAGCAAATATACATATTGATTGTTGAAATAATATTTATCTGCTCTTTTTAAATGAACAGACTGACTATCAACAAATTTCTTAATAGAACATTTTTCTTTTTTCTTATCACAGCTATATAAACATAAGCTGAAAATAAGTGTAATAATCAACATCAAAGGTATCTTTTTCATAATAAATGGCTGTTTAATAATATTGTATGACAAATTTAAAACAAATTTTTCTCATTAAAACAAATCTTTAAAAGGTATTTTTGTGTTATAAAACACAAAACTTTTTCACCTCTAAATTTCTAAAAAATACGACACTTCTTGCTCTTTTATATGAAAAATGATTGTGTATAATACTAGCTATTGTTATTTTTTTGAGAAGAGAAAATACGAACTGAAGTTTTAGGAAAAAGAAGGAAACAAAAAAGCCCCAAAGTTTTTTACAACCTTTTGGGCTTTAACTATTTATCTTAAAAAGATACTATAAAGAATCTATTTATTTTTTAGGGGCATTTTTAAGTGTTTCTTTTAAGAAATCCCAGAATTTACCCACTGTTTCTATATTCACTTTCTCATCAGGAGAGTGAGGGAAACGAATAGTAGGACCAAAAGAAATCATATCCCAGTTAGGATAAATTCCACCTAACAAACCACACTCTAAACCGGCGTGTATGGCTTTAATATCAGGAGTCTTACCAAATTGAGTTTCGTAACCTTTTTTCATAGTCGCTAAAATAGCAGAATCAGGATTAGGTTTCCAACCCGGATATTCTCCTGTAAATTCGGCACTGGCACCAACTAATTCACAAGCAGAACGCATCATCTCGCATAAATCGCTCTTAGCTGAATCAACAGAACTTCTTAATAAACAATCTATTTCGAAAACGCCTTTTTTAGCTTTTACAATCGCCATATTGGTAGATGTTTCTGTCAAGCCTTCCATTTCGTTACTCATTCTCATCACACCATTAGGAATGCTATATACCAAATTTACCATCTTCTTCTGATCTTCTAAAACAATACATTCTGTTTCAGCAGCAATTTCTTCAACAAAGATTTCTAAATCAGGGTCAACAGCTTTAATTTCAGCAGCTAAAATAGGTTTCTTTTCTTCTAATAACTGTTTCAAAGCCTCTACTTTAGAAGCTTCTACAGCTACTTTAGCAAAAGATTCTCTTGGAATAGCGTTACGCAAACTTCCTCCGTTTACAGAAATAAGACGTAAACCTAATTTTTGCTGAGCCTCTTTTAGCACTCTGAATAATATCTTATTAGAGTTTCCTCTTCCTAAAATAATATCCATTCCGGAGTGTCCTCCTTTTAATCCTTTTACGTTTAATTTGAAGCAAGTATATCCTTGAGGTAAAGCTTCTGTTTTGTAGTTATAAAGGAAAGTTCCGTCGATACCACCGGCGCAACCAATGTACAATTCTCCTTCGTCTTCAGAATCTAAGTTCAATAATATATCACCATCAAGAACATTAGGCTGTAAACCGAAAGCACCTGTCATACCGGTTTCTTCATCAATAGTGAATAAAGCCTCAATAGGGCCGTGAGGTAAATCTGTAGATTGAAGCACAGCCATTGCTGCAGCTACTCCCATTCCGTTGTCAGCTCCTAAAGTTGTTCCTTTAGCAGTTACCCAATCTCCATCTACATAAGCATCAATAGGGTCTTTTTCGAAATCGTGTTTGGTATCGCTATTGGCTTGAGGAACCATATCAAGGTGAGCTTGTAATACAATGCCTTGGCGGTCTTCCATACCCGGAGTCGCAGGCTTTTTGATGATAACATTACCTACTTCATCAACTAATGTTTCTAAGCCTAAGTCCTCTCCAAATTTTTTGGCATAAGCTATAATTTGCTCTTCTTTCTTAGAAGGGCGAGGTATTTGTGTTAATTGGTAAAAATTTTCCCATACTTCTTTTGGGGCTAAATTTCTTATTTCAGCACTCATTTTATATATATTTTAATGTTATAATTTTGAAAGGCTAAATATAGGTCTTTTTTAGCTTAGAAAAAAATCTTTGAGAGGTTTTTTATTTACGCTCTCATCTATAATTAGGGAACCGTTAATTTATCAACTTAGATTGGATTCTAAAGTCGCCCTTTGAAGTCAATTTGTGCTTGCGCATAATCTTCGGGAATGCCTATATCTATAAAATAGGTATCGGAAATAAAATAATGTATGGTATGAATTTGAGATTCCAGAATTTCTTTTTCAAAAGAAAATTGGGTTCCTGCAGGATGCAGACTCTTTATAAAATCGCTTTTAACACAGTAAATGCCTCCATTGATTAAGCCTTCTTTAGTCGGCTGTTTTTCTTTAAATTGCTCTATCTTATTTTCAGAAACAATAACTGCTCCATAACGCTCGAAATTGGATAAAGGCTTAAGAGCTATTTGCAATTTACTTTGCTTGTTGAGAGCTTCTTCTTGAAATGCATTCAAAGGAATATCAAAAAAAGTATCGCCATTAAAAATCAAACAATACTCGCTATCTATTTTTTCCATTGCTAAACGAACGGCTCCACCTGTTCCTAAAGGAGAATGCTCTATGGCATAATCTATACTTATATTTTTATACTGATAGCCTATTTCGTTTATAATTATTTCGTGTTTATAACCAACAGCCATTACCACTTTTTTTACCTTCCAAAAATCAAGATAATCAAGCAAGTATGTTAAAAAAGGGTGTTCAGCTACGGGCGCCATTGGCTTAGGGCATTCACTAACTACCCCTTGCAATCGTGTTCCTAATCCCCCTGCTAATATAATGGCATTCATTGGTATTATTTATTTGGGACGGTTAAAAAGAGCTTTTTCTACTAACTCACAAATAATATGTCCTATCATAATGTGCGCCTCTTGTATTCTCGGTGTGCACTTTGAAGGCACATTAATCAAAATATCAGCTGTATCTTTCATCTTGCCACCGGTTTCTCCGGTTAAAGCAATTACCAACAGACCTTTTTCTTTGGCAACTTGCTGCGCTCTTAAGATATTTTCAGAATTACCTGAAGTAGAAATCCCAATCAAGATATCTCCTTGATTGCCTGCTCCCTTTAGGTAACGAGAATAAATATCATTGTATGAATAGTCATTAGCCACAGCTGTTAAATAAGACGTATTTACATGTAAGGCTTCGGCAGGAAGCGGTTCTCTATCAAAATAAAAACGCCCTGAAAGTTCCGCAGCAATATGCTGTGCATCAGCGGCAGAGCCTCCATTTCCACAGAACCAAGCACGATGCCCGTTTTTAAAAGCTTCAATAAGTTGCTTGGCTGCTAAATCAATATGGTTTAGTAATTCTTCAGATTCAGAAATGAGTCGTTTAACTTCAATAGACTGCGATATAATAGATTTTATTTGTGTCATTTGGTCTTTAAAACATAAAAAACAGCTTCCTTTTTTTGTGTAACTGTTTGGTTTACTTTAATAAAAATAGCTTTAAGAATCTAATTCAAAAAACAAGCTCAAAGATAGTAAAAAAATGCTGTCTTAAAAATTAGCGCCTAGTTTATAATTTTTTTGATAAAGAACTTTAATCTACCCCCAAAAAACACAGGTCATAACTTCACAAAAAAGCATTAGAATTTCAGTATTTGAGGATTTTTAATGACATCTGAAATATTGGTTTTCTGAAAAAAGTCAATTAATTCTTCTTTAACAGGCATCCAGTTGTCATGCAAAGAGCAAGGATTATCGCAAGTGCATTCTGCCAATCCCAAAACACAACCGGAGTATTTATTAACGTCTTCCACTGTATTGATAATCTCATACAAATGAATATCTTCGATATTTTTATTTAAACGAAAACCACCATAACGACCTTGTACAGAACTAATAACATTATGATTGGACAAGGTGGTCAGAATGCGTTTTAGATATTTGTCAGAAACGTCTAAGGCTTCAATAAGCTGAGATGCAGAATATAATTCTTGCTGTTTGACAGCCATATAACTAATGACTCTAATGGCGTATTTGGCTGTTTTAGATAAATTCATTCTTTACTTTTAAAAACGACAAAGATATAAATTATCTCAAAATACTATAAAAAAGTAGCATTTAAAAATGGAGATAAAATAATTAGAGTACAAGGGTGGTTGATGGTTGCAGGCTACAGGATGCAGGTTTGATGCTTCATAAAATCAGTAAACATTAAATGACTATATTAATAATTCCATTTGGTAGTCAGGGCAAACTCACACTTTGTGTTTTTAAAAACATTACCCTGTAATGGCTTTACAATTAGTTTATTACGATAATTTAAAGAGGAAACCTCAAAGGTCTTTGAGACCTTTGAGGTTTGGTTCTTCAATAATTAAACACCTTAAAACAAGATATTTATTTATTAACTTGAAAGTATGAGTTTGCGCTAATTTGACAGTTGAATGTACCTATCAAGCTATATTATCAGGGCAAACTCACACTTTTACCTGTGTTAATTCAAAATATTGATTTACAGATTATTATAACATCACAACTAGACCTGAACAGGTTTCAAAAGCCTGTCAGGTCTCTGTTAAAAAGATTTAATAGCCTGATGTTTAGGAAAATATATTTTACAAAAACATCTATTACTTAAGATGTGAGTTTGTCCTAGCTATATTATGAGATATCAGTATAAAACAGATTTCTTTTTGTAACTTTGCGGTTTCTTTTTGAGTTTTCAACAAAAATTAAACATTATGCTTAGTAACAGACAATTGTTTCAGAACTATTTAGCACCTACTTCCGATGAACCTTTAATGCTGGAAATAGAATCGGCAGAGGGTATTTATTTATATGCTCCTAATGGCAAAAAATATATTGACTTAATATCAGGAGTATCGGTCAGTAATATAGGACATAGGCATCCCAAAGTGGTAGAAGCCATTAAAAAGCAAAGCGATAAATATTTGCATTTAATGGTTTATGGAGAATATATACAAAGTCCTCAAGTGAAATTGGCTGAAGCGATTGTTAAACTAATGCCTGCAAGTTTAAATTCTTGTTATTTTGTAAATTCGGGAAGTGAGGCAAATGAAGGGGCTTTAAAATTGGCTAAACGCTATACTAAACGCCCTAATATTATTGCTTTTAACAATGCTTATCATGGTAGTTCGCATGGGGCATTAAGCGTAATGGGTTGCGAAGATTTTAAAAATGCTTTTCGTCCTTTGTTGCCCGGAACACGTTTTATTGATTTTAACAAAGAAGCAGATTTAGAACGTATTGACACCACTGTAGCGGCTGTAATCGTAGAACCGGTTCAAGGGGAAGCTGGCATTGTTGAGCCTCAAAATGATTTTCTTAAACGACTTCGTCAGCGTTGCGATGAAGTTGGCGCTTTGTTAATTTTTGATGAGATACAAACCGGATTTGGACGTACAGGACAATGGTTTGCCTTTGAAAAATACGATTGTATTCCTGATATTATAACCTTTGCAAAGGGCTTAGGTGGAGGAATGCCAATAGGTGCTTTTGTGGCAAACAAACAACTAATGCAGGTGTTTACTAATAATCCCGTTTTAGGGCATATTACTACCTTTGGAGGACACCCTGTTTCTTGTGCTGCAGCTTTAGCAAATATAGAAGTGCTTCAACAAGAATCCATAATAGAACAAGTAGAAGAAAAAGGACGTTTATTTAGAAAATATTTAAAACACAATGCTTTTAAATCTATCAGGGGCGTTGGTTTGTTTTTGGCAGTAGAATTAGAAAGTTATGAATTTTTAAGAGCATTTTTGAATCAATCTATGGATTTAGGGGTGGTGTTTGATTGGTTTATTTTCGATAGCAATCATTTTAGAATAGCCCCTCCTCTTAATATCACTGAAGAAGAAATAAAAACAACTTGTAATTTATTAATAGAAGCCGCCGAGAAAACAGTTCTTGAATAATCGCTTTTTATAACTAGTTGAAATTTCAATACAGAAGCCCTCTAAGAACCAAATCTTAATCAAAAAAAGACCTGAATTAATTTTAAAATTATTTCAGGTCTTTTTTAATAACTTCTTCTGATTACTCACTTTCTAAAAAGTCTCTTAATTTAAGAAGTCAACTAAAAACCATTCGTAATCAGAGCTATATGTTTGAATACTGTTGAACTAAACACCTAATAATTGTTCTATAGGAGATTGTCCTTCAAATAGCATTCTTTCAGGATGTTCTAATAGCTCTTTTACTTTTACAAGAAATCCTACACTTTCTCTACCATCAATAATACGGTGGTCATAACTAAGTGCCACGTACATTACAGGGTGTATTTCTACCTTTCCGTTAACAGCAATAGGACGCTCTACAATATTGTGCATTCCCAATATCGCACTTTGTGGAGGATTAATAATAGGCGTGCTCAACATAGAGCCAAAAACACCTCCATTGGTAATGGTAAATGTTCCGCCACTCATTTCATCGATGCTCAATTTTCCGTCACGAGCCTTAATAGCTAAACGCTTTATTTCAGCTTCTATTTCTGCAAGACTCATAGTTTCTGCATTACGAACCACAGGCACTACCAAGCCTTTTGGAGAACTTACAGCTACACTAATATCAGCATAATTATAGCTAATCATTTCCTCTCCATCTATCATAGAATTAACTTGAGGAAAATGCTTTAAAGCAATAGTACAGGCTTTTGTAAAAAACGACATAAAACCTAAACCCACATCGTGTTTTTCTTTGAATTGTTCTTTGAACTGCTTGCGAATATTCATAATCGCCGACATATTGACTTCGTTAAAAGTCGTTAGCATAGCCGTTTCATTTTTGACACTCACCAAGCGCTGTGCAATTTTCTTACGCAACATACTCATTTTTTGGCGCTCTTTTTCCCTTCCCCCATTCCAATGAGTTGCCACACCTGAAGTATGATTTGATGTATTATTAGACAAGCCTTCAGATTTCGCTTTCTTAAAAAATTCAATATCCTCAACTCCTACACGCAAGGATTTGTAGAACCCTTCTAATTCAGAGGGAGCAATATTTTCCTTTTCTGCTATTTTACGTGCTAAAGGCGATACTTTAAAAGTCCAATCATCTTGTACGCTTGCTTTTTCCTCTGTTGATTTAGGTTCTTCTTTTGAACTTTTAACAGGCTCATTTGTTTCAATCGGCTCATTGTTAGATGAGGTATGAGTTGAATCCGGAATCTCTACTTTAGCCTCAGTATCTATTTGGGCTATTACAGAACCAACTTCAACGGTTTCACCTTCTTCAACTAATATCTTTATCTGACCTTCTGCTTCTGAAGTGATGCTTAAAGTGGCTTTGTCAGAATCTATTTCTGCCAACTCCATATCTTTTGCCACACCGCTTTCGTTATCAACCAGCCAAGCGGCTATTTGAACTTCGGTAATGGATTCTCCGGGACTAGGAACTATAATGTCTATAATCATCGTATGATATTTTTATATGTTTTATTTCTGTTTTTTAAGCCAATAGGCGTTCTATAATGTCTTGCTGTTGTGCTTTATGAAACTTAGAGCTACCTGTGGCAGGGCTACCGGTTGGAGGTCTGGAAATGACTTGCAATTCATAACCTTCAAAATTATTTTTCAAAAATGGCCATGCCCCCATATTAAGCGGTTCTTCTTGCACCCAAACTAATTCTTTATGAGCAGGATACTGTTCTAAAATCGCTTTTATTTGAACCATTGGTAATGGATAAATTTGTTCTAACCTTAAAATAGCAATATGCTCTTTGTTTTGGCGCTTTCTTTTTTCTTCTAATAAATCGTAGTAAATTTTTCCGCTACAAATGGCTATTTTCGTTATCTTATTAGGGTCTTGTACGTCATTATCGTCTATTATTTCTTGATAAGCTCCTTGTGCAAAATCAGACAAATCCGACATCGCTAATGGATGACGCAGCAAACTTTTAGGCGTGAAAACAATCAATGGCTTTCTAAATTCACGATGCAATTGTCGTCTTAACAAATGGAACATATTAGCCGGAGTAGTTGGCTGACATACTTGCATATTATTTTCAGCACAAAGGGTTAAATAGCGTTCTATTCTGGCAGATGAATGTTCCGGTCCTTGTCCCTCAAATCCGTGAGGCAATAAGACTACCAAGTGATTCATTACATTCCATTTGTCTTCAGCACTACTCAAGAACTGGTCAAAAATAATTTGAGCACCATTACTAAAATCGCCAAATTGTGCTTCCCAAATTACCAAGTCATTAGGAGAAGCCAATGCGTACCCATATTCAAAACCTAAAACCCCATATTCCGATAACAACGAATTATAAATAGAAAAAGAAGCCTGTTCAGAATCAATATGCTGCAAAGGAATATATTTGTCGCAACTATCTTCTAAAGTAAACACGGCGTGTCGGTGGCTAAACGTTCCTCTTTCAACATCTTGACCGGAAAAACGAACTGAATGCCCTTCTTTAAGTAAAGTACCGTAAGCCAAAAGCTCTCCCATTGCCCAGTCTAACTTTTGATGTTTAAACAACATATCGCTTCTATTATTTTGCAAGCGAACCAATTTCCTGTAAAACGCTTTGTTTTCAGGCAATTCCACCAAAGGTTTTCCTATAGCCTGTAAGGTTTCTATATCAACAGAAGTATCAGGAGAATAATCGAAATCGCCTTCTTTAGCTCTGCGAATATTTTCCCAGCTGGACTCTAAAAAGTTATGAATACTGGTTTTGGTTACCTCTTTAGACTTAATCAAACTGTACTCCATTGTATTATGGAATGAGTCTTCTAATCGCTGAATATCCTCTTGGGTAATTGAATTTTCTTCTATTAATTTTTTGGCATAAATAGCCTGTGTATGAGGATGTTTTTCTATAGCTTTGTACAATAAAGGTTGCGTAAAGCGAGGCTCATCTCCCTCGTTATGCCCATATTTTCTATAACATAATAAGTCAATAAATACATCTTGTTTGAATGTCTGACGGTATTCTACGGCCAATTGAACAGCAAAAGAAACGGCTTCAACATCGTCTCCATTAATATGAAAAACAGGCGATTGAATGGTTTTTGCGACATCGGTATTATAAATAGACGAACGGGCATCTAGATAGCTTGTCGTAAAACCTACCTGATTATTTACAATTAAATGAATGGTTCCTCCTGTCTTATAGCCCTTTAGCTTTGACATCTGAATCACCTCATAAACAACACCTTGCCCTGCTATACTGGCATCGCCATGAATTAAGATTGGAATAATATTGTCTTCCGTAATAGCATTAGAATGGTCATCTATTTTGGCTCTTACCATTCCCTCTACAACAGGGCTTACCGCCTCTAAATGAGATGGGTTAGGAGATAACGTAAGGGCTATTTCACTACCTTTTGAATTGGGTCTTTTTGAACTGTAACCCATATGGTATTTAACATCACCCAAGACTGCTTCATCATCAAATTCATTGCCCTCAAATTCGCTTAAAATCTCAAAATAAGGTTTATGCATTATATTGGCAAGTACATTTAAACGCCCTCTATGTGGCATACCAATTATAAACTCTTTCACTCCTCTTAAAGAACCACTTTCAATAATAGATTCTAAAGCAGGAATCAAAGATTCAGCCCCCTCCAAAGAAAAGCGTTTTTGTCCCGGAAATTTTTTATGAATGAATTTCTCAAAGCCAACCGCATAGGTCAATTTAGCTAAAATACGTTGCTTTCTATCTATAGGGAAGTTAGGCGTATTCTGAGAACTTTCCATCTGCTCCCTTAACCATTCTACTTGTTCGGTATCTCTTATGTAATAGTATTCTGCCCCTATCGAACCGCAATAAGTACGCTCTAAAAACTGAATAATATCTTTTAATTTAGCAGAACCTATCCCTAATTTATTACCGGCATGAAACACTTGCTCTAAGTCTTTTTCTTCTAATCCATAATGCTGAATATCTAAACTTGGCTCATATTGACGGCGCGTTCTTACCGGATTGGTTTTGGTAAATAAATGCCCCCTTTTTCTATAATCCTCAATTAAATTAATCACCTTAAATTCAGCTAAAGACGTGCTATCATCTTCTTGATAGTTTTTTCTGCTAAATTCAAATCCTTCAAAAAAATGCTTCCAACCACTTTCTAAGTCTTCCGGGTTTTTTAAATATTTTTGGTATAATTCTTCTATTAATTCCGGGTTATGATTCAAATATGAATATTTATCCATTCTATGTATTGTTTTCAAATATTTATATGTGTAAGAATTATACTATAACTTCAAAACTTAATATTTATCTAAAGGAAGAATGCAATTTCTAACCTCTTATATTAAGCGTTAAAAAAGTCTTTAATTCAAACTCATTTTAAATAAGCAAAGTTAAGAAAAAAACTGCATTTATCAATATTTTTTAAAACCATTAACAACCACCTACTAGTCAATAACTTAACGTATTATACAATATTGTAAAAATATTTAAAAGTATGATTAAAAGCAATAAAATTCAGGCTAAAAATTAACACAAACACCTGTTTAACTGCATATTAACGTGTTATTTTTGAATTGTCATAAACAAAAAAACAGCTTCTTTTGTATTTTTACAATAAGGGGTAAAACAAGCAAGTTTAAAACAAAAACAAAGGCAATAATATGTTAAAAAACACAAAAAACATCTTATAAATTAATAATATGTTCTGCCAAGATTATGAAAATATTTGTACTTTTGCTTAATAAATACTATATCTTTAAACGATGGACGAATACAGAAGTAGAGAGCAAGAAGAAATCTTCTCTCAGTCGATTAAGGCAGGAAGAAGAACTTATTTTTTTGATGTAAAAGAAACTAAAAATAAGGAATATTATTTGACATTAACAGAAAGCAAGAAACATTTTTCTGAAGAAGGTAAACGACCTCATTTTGAGAAACATAAAATCTTCTTATACCGAGAGGATTTCGAAAAATTTAAAACCGCATTTCAAGAGGCTATCAGTTTTATAGAAGAAAGACAGCCTTATTCTCCGGAAGAGCACAAAGAGCGCTACGGAGCTAAATATACCGACGTTGATTTCGATGATTTAGGAAAAGAATAAATTGAAAATTTAGCCTTTTCTGGGCATCCTATTAAATTTATTCTTAAACAGAATTATCTGGTTTTTATAGCGTAAATACAACTTACGCTAAGGGTGTTGTTTGTGCCTTTACTTAAGAAGATAAAAAAGTGTTTATACCGACTTTTTTGCTTTTTTTGAATACTATAAACTATTACAAGAGTTCATTCGTAGATATAATATTAGGATAAAAATTTATAGTGGCAACACTCTGAAAAAAAGACATAAACATCTAAAAAAGAGGATGTAACAACCTCAAACAAGTATTTGTTTTCATTGCTTTCTGTTTAATAATAATCTCTTTTACCGAAACCTTATTCTTAGCTTAGAAGCTGTCTATATTCATCAATTAAGTTATTAACCATTGAATCCCAATTGTATTTTTCAAGCACAGCTTTAGTGCCGCTTTTCCCCATTTCAGTTCTCTTCTCCGGTGAATTATACAATAACATTAACTTTTCTAGAAAATCGTTCTTAAGATTCGCATCATAAACCAATCCGCTTTTAGTTTCGTTTACAATACGATTAATTGAAACGCTATAATTAGCCAGATAAGGTTTACCTTTTAACATATACTGAAATAGCTTATTGGGAGAAGAACAATCTGTTTGTTCCCACCTTAAATGAGGCATTAAACCAACATCAACTTGTTCCATTAATGACATTACTTTCTCTAATGGTTGCCAGTTCCAAAATACAAAAATATCATTCAAATGATGTTTTTCAACTAAACTTTGTAATTCAGATAAGAAATTCCCTTTTCCTACAATCCAAACACGCAGGTTCTTAATTTTAGTTTTGGCAATAATTAAATCCTCAATCATAGTATGCAAGCCTCTAAAATGAGTAATATCTCCTGCATAAAACAAGGTAAAGAATTGATTATCTACAGACTCTCCAAAATTCTTAAATCTTTGTATGTCAATAGCATTATGTAAAATTGTTATTTTATCAGGATTAAGCGATAAGTCAATAAGCCTATCCCTCATTTCCTCTACAAGAGCAACTATTAAATCTGCTTTTTGTAATATGTTTTTTTCATATTTACGCCATTGCTTATTCGATGACAATATTTTTCCTAGAAAGGTATTCGTATGCTTTGCTGTTTCTAATACTGCAGGCCAATTTTCGTGTAAATCAACGACTAATTTTATATTATATTTTTGTTTGAAATATACACCTACCTTTGTTAAAGGAAGATCGTGAATATGAATAGCATCAAATTGGTGCTGTTCAAAAAGACTATTTAAATATTTTTTCCACCAATTAAAATATACAGGAAACTTTAATGCAGCCACACTCGATTTATAAATAAAAGTAGGTACTCGCTTACGGAACACCTTGATGCCGTCTATTAGTTCGAATTCCGCTCTATCAGTAAAAGTATAACAGGCTATTGATACTGAAAAACCGGCTCCAATAAGCGATTTTGCTTCTTTATAAACACGATCATCAGGAGGAAACTCCTCATCTAATACCATTAAAATATGTTTCTGCATAGTCCTTCTTCTATTAAAAATTACAGTTCTCTTAAATAAATGCAAATTTACACGATAATTTTAGATTTCCTTTCAGGTAAGCTTATTAAAAGCATTATAGAAGTTTTTATTTTACTTAAAAAAGAAAAAGGAGTACCTTTTTTGAAGATACCCCTTTTTGCTTTAATATAGTAAAAAAATTATTCGCTTTTCTATTTTTTAGCCTTTTGACGGGCTGAATAATTTATTTTCAAAGCATTTGCCTGTCTTAAAGCTTGCTTAATATCCGTAACAATACCCATTTTTACCTTAGCATCCACTTTCAAAGAAGTAGTCATAAATGGCACCTCTTTTTCGTCTCTTGCTTCACGTTCACTGGTAATAAATTGGTCTATATCGGAAACTTTAGCAAATTTATCATTAAGTTGAATACGAGGCTCTGTACCTAATATTTTTGCAAATTTAGGTTTAGGCTCTCCTACATAAATATAACTTACCAAAGACTTTTTTTCTAGCTTTTTCAACTCTGTAGCCTGAGGTACGGTATTTTTAATTTTCAACTCAGTGGTACGCATTACCGTTGTTACCATAAAGAAGAATAACAACATAAATACGATATCGGGTAAAGATGCCGTAGAAATAGCGGGCATTCCTCCTTTTCCTTTTCTTCCAAATTTTGCCATAGTCTTCTATTTTCCGATGTTACGTGGTTCTGCTTCTGATATTTTCTGAGGATAAATTTTCTTAACAGCTTTTTGCTGTTCTTCATTTAAGTCGTCAAATACCTTTCCAAATTTACCTTTCGAAAGCTCATCTCTAAGTTCGTTATAAGCTGCTGCCAACTCATTTTGAACTTCTAAATAAGTCTCGTACGAAGTTCCGTTATCGTTCTGTAATGAAATAACGCCTTTTCTTACCTCTACATTACCAAAATAAGGCACCTCTTTAACTTTCCACTCAGGAAGATTGTCCAACTTTTCTTTATTAGCAATAAACTCTTTTGCTTTTTCACGAAGTTCCGAGATATCAATCGGTTCTCCTTCTACAGCAATACGGTTCATACTGTTAATCTGAACAACAAGGACATTCCTTTCTTTGATAGGAGGTGTGTCGTTATCTACTTCATCAACTTTAGGAGGCAACATACGAGCTAAGCCGGAATCAACGTCCATTGTTGTTGCAACAAGGAAGAAGATAAGGAGCATAAAGGCAATATCCGCCATTGATCCTCCATTAATTTCTGGTGCTTCTCGTCTAGCCATAAACTGTGTCTCCTATTTTTATTTAAACGATTTTGAAATTTCAGTATATAAAATACCTAGTATAGCAATACCTCCTAATAAGTAAGTTACAAATAAACCTGTACCTACGTTCTTAGAAATACTTTCTGTTATGTTAAATTTCTCTACATTGTGGAATGTAGGTATTGCACTTGAGGCTAAAGTATAACCTATGCCTACAACAACTGCCAAAGCTAACACGCCTAATAAAGAACGCTTGGCTTTTTGGAAGTCTGTAATCATTGTATATATAGGGAAAAGAACCGCTGAAGCTACTGAAACGATGAACAAACCATAAGTCCACATCATCATATTATCAGTAAAATTAGGATAAGAATATTCTTTTCCGTTTGCAAATGTAACTGTATCAGTCCCTCCTAAATAAAAAGCTACTATTATTATTAAAGAGACACCCATAAGCACATACATCAATATCTGTACTATTTTGCTAATTTTTGTGTCCATAATGTAGTAGTATTAAGCTTTAAATTTAGAAATTAAATCAACAAATGAGATAGAAGCATCTTCCATATCGTTTACAATACCGTCAATCTTAGCAACGATATAGTTGTAGAATACTTGAAGAATCATAGCTACAACCAAACCAGATACGGTTGTAATCAAAGCTACTTTAATACCTCCTGCAACCAATGTTGGAGAAATATCACCGGCAATCTCGATAGCATCGAAAGCTTCAATCATACCAATTACCGTACCCATAAATCCTAACATAGGAGCCAAAGCAATAAATAAACCTAACCAAGATAAGCCTTTCTCTAAACGACCCATTTGTACACCACCGTAAGCTACGATAGATTTTTCAACATTCTCGATAGATTCTTCTTGTCCAGGACGGTAACGCTCTAAACCTTGATAGAAGATAGAAGCAACAGGACCTCTTGTGTTACGACAAACTTCTTTAGCTGCATCAATACCTCCATTGTTTAAAGCATTTTCTACTTTATCTAACAATTTAGTAGTATTGGTACTTGAAAGATTTAAGTAAATAATTCTTTCAATAGCAATAGCTAAACCTAAAATTAAAGCAATTAATACGAAACTCATAAAAGTAGGTCCACCCTCAATAAACTTTTGTTTTAATTGTTGGTGAAAACCGGGAGTTTCCTTAACAGCTTTTTCTTCTTGTGCAGGAGCTTCTGCTTTTTGCTCAGTAGCTTCTGCTACTGCTGTTGTGTCAGTAGTTCCTTCTACGGTCTGTTCACTTGTAGCAGGAGCCGCTTCTCCCTCTTGTGCTACCACTAATTTACTTGCGCCAAAAGTAAGTATTCCAAATAAGGCGAATAATGTGAATAACTTTTTCATGATATCTATAAATTGTTTTTTAAACTTATTGCGACAAAAGTAAAATTTATTACCGAATTTAAACTAAATTATTAGAAAAAAATAAAAGTTTTATGTAATTTTCTTATTTACAACCCAATATTATTCTACATATTAGCACCGAATAATTTAATTTTAGCTCAGAAGTATAAAGGATATTAACAGCAAATTGATATTAAAACTCCAATAAGCCTTGTTTTATATAATGGTACAAGTTTGGTTTTTGCAGTGATAACCTAAGGTTTGCTTGGCTTTGTACCTACCTTTTGTAATTAATAAATCTTCATCGGGAGAAACACTACCTCCCATATAAATTAAAGCTTGATAATCTTTGCAAAAGTTTTGACGATACTCGTTAGCCTCCTCGCCTACCCAAACCCATTCCTCTTGCTCTTTACTAAATAATAAACCACTATTTATCCAGCTATAACTATAAATAGGCATATTATAAATGCTTTGTGGGATATGTTTTAAAAGCAATTCGGATTTCTCCTTATATTCCATTTTGGAAAGTAAACAAGATAAACGCAATCCGTTTTCTACTAAAATAGCATTAGCTGAGGGAATGTCTTTATCTTCCACATCTAAAGGACGACTAATGGTATTTTGTGAATTTGGTGTATAATAGCACAAGCCTTTGGCTTCATCGTAAAAGAGTTCAAAAGTGGTTTGATATAATGCTTCTGCTTTCAATAACCACTTTTTATCAAACGTAATAACATAAACATCTATAAAGGATTTGGTCAAGAAAACATAATCGTCTAAAAAACCGGCTATGTCTTTATGGTGATGTGCTAAATGTAATAAGGTTTGATGTTCTGTATAAAAAGCTTCTAAAATAGCCTCTGCAGTGCGAAGAGCTTGTTGATAATATTCTTTTTTGTTGAAAGCCAAATACATATCGCATAAAGCACTTAGCATTAACGCATTCCAAGAGGCGATATGTTGCTTAGACAAAGCAGGTTTAACGCGTTGCTCCCTGAGAGCAAAAAGCTGTTGTTTCATTTCAAGAATCCTTTTATCAGGCTCTTGCATAGAGGGAACATTCAGAATGTTTTTAGATTGAAAATTACCCTCTTCTGTTATTCCGAAGTAATTGGTAAAAAGTGCTGTTGGCTCTTTTATAACTTCTTTTATTTCAGAAAATTGCCAAGTATAAAACGCTCCTTCTTGCCCTTCGCTATCAGCATCATAAGAGGAATAAAACAAATGTTTTTCATCTAACATATCTCGTTGTAACCAAGCGAATGTTTCCTCTACAACTCGGCGGTACGATGCTTTTTTTGAGTGACGGTATGCTTTTGCCAATAAAGCCATTATTTGGGCATTATCGTAGAGCATTTTCTCAAAATGAGGGATAAGCCATTGTGTATCTACGGTGTAACGTGAAAATCCACCTCCTATTTGGTCGTAGATACCGCCGTAAATCCAATGGTCTATGGTGTTTTCCACTTGCTGAAGCCAGTCGTTATTCTTAAACAAACAAGCGGCATTGAGCAGCATCTCATATAAACCCGGCATAGGGAATTTATTAGAAGCTTTCAAACCTCCATTTTCTATGTCAAAAAAACGACTTATTGTATTAATTCTTTCTTCCCAAAAAGACATTTCCCAATCCGCTTGCTCCGGCGCTTGAATAATGGAAGCTTGCTGTATCTGTTGAATGATAGCATCTGCTTGTTGTAAGAACTGTGTAGGATTTTGTTGATAAGCTCTTTGTAATTGTTCAAGCATAGACAACCATTGGTCGGGCTTGAAATAGGTTCCTCCAAAAACAGGGCGTCCGTCAGGTAAGCAAAAGCAGTTTAAAGGCCAGCCTCCCGGTACTTGTTGCAGGAATTGTATGGCATTCATATAGATTTTGTCCACATCGGGGCGCTCTTCTTTATCTACTTTTACACAAACAAAATGCGCATTCATATAATCCGCAATATTGACATTGTTAAAGCTTTCTTTTTCCATTATATGGCACCAATGACAAGCGGCATAACCTACACTAATAAGTAAAAGTTTATCTTCTTCTTGGGCTTTTTTAAATGCCTCCTCCCCATAAGGGTACCAATCCACAGGGTTATCAGCGTGTTGCAATAAGTAAGGACTTGTTTCTTTATGTAATCGATTTTTCATTGTCTTTTTAAGTTTTTTGTAATGAGGGTTCTATTTGGTTTATACATTAGTATTTATATCATTCTTTTCCCTTGTAAAATCATCTTTGCTTGCCATTTCAATCTTTCAAAAGAACCGATATCAAGAGCTCTCTGTCCTGATAACATTCCGCTAAATATGATTGGAACAAGGGTATTATTCAACTTAATATTGTATGTTCCAATTTCAGAGTTAAAAGTCACTTCTTTTTCCCAGATATTATTGTCAAAATAAAAATCAAATCCTTTCCAAATTTTATCTAAATTTTGATGTTTAGTCTCTTTCTTTTTTCCAAAAAATTCGGAGGCAAATGCGTTAGAAACTATAATTAACTTTGGGTTAGCTCGCTTTATTATTTCAAAAGATACTTTTAATTGGGCATTTAAAAATTCTATCCCTTTTTCATTACAACTTAATTTTTTAATCCATTCTTGCTTTGTTTCTCGAATAAAAAACAAGTCTAAATGAGACCATTCTGTTTCACAATACTTTGAAATATCTTTCATTTTCTCAAAGTAGGGAATATCTTTCTCTCTTGCTTTTGGCGAATAAAATCCAATTGGTTTCTCATTTTCGCTAATTGTAGAACCTTTTATAAACGAAGGATTCATTCCTATAAACAATAAACAATTTTTATTAATTACCTCCGGCAAAAGAGGATACTTTCTGTATTGAAATTCAGGCTCTGAGAAAATATCATTACTTTTAAAATTTTCCCAAATTTGAAGAACCTCTATACTATAATCATTTTTAATGTTTATTTCTTCCAAACTTTCTTTATATTAAACCATTCTAATCCGGATAAGCAATTCGTGTGTGATAAATCGTGCCTAATTTATCAATTAAGACCTCTTTTATGGTTAATACATCTTTAAAGGTCATATTAACATTAGAAAACTGGTCGTGCCCCATTTGGTAATCTACTATTTTATCAACCAATGCGCTAATACTCTCTTTATTATATTCTTGTAAAGAGCGCGATGCGGCTTCTATAGAGTCAGCAATCATTACCACAGCCGTTTCTTTGCTGTTAGGTTTAGGTCCCGGATAAGTAAAATCAGCTGTATCGACCTCTTCATCAGGATGTTCATTTTTATATGTGTTTAAAAAGAACTTTACCTCCATAGTACCTTGGTGGGTAGGGATAAAATTAGCAACAGCCTGTGGCAAATTATGTTTTTTAGCCAGAATTAGACCGTCTGTAACGTGTTGTATGATGACTTTTGCACTTTCTTTGGAGGTTAAATTTTTATGTGGATTGAAATGAGCCGTTTGATTTTCCGTAAAGAAACCCGGATTCAGCATTTTTCCTATATCGTGATATAAAGCGCCTGTCCTTACCAATAAAGGATTACCGCCAATAGCTCTAATTAATGATTCTGCGATATTGGCAACTTGCAAAGAGTGCTGAAAGGTGCCCGGAGCTTTCTCTGATAATGACTTCAATAATTTATGATTGGTATCGGATAATTCCAACAAGGTGGCATCAGAAGTAAAACCAAATACTTTTTCACAAATATAAACCAAAGGATATGCAACGGACAAACTAATGGCATTAGCCGCAAAATAAACAAAGTAAATCCATTCTATTTTGTGCCAGTCGCCTTCACGTAATAAAGACATTCCTAAAAAGCCAATTGAATAAGACAAAAACACCAAGCCCGAGGTACGAAAAATGTGACTGCGTTTGGTAATATGAGCTAAAGAAAATACCGCTATAACGCCTGCTATAATTTGTAAAAACAAAAAGTCATAACTATTAGGCACTAAATACGCTACCAAAAGGGTAATGGATAGAAATACAAAATTGGCTAAACGTGTATCGAAGAAGGAGCGCACCACAATAGGCAAAATAATAATAGGAATAAGATAAGTCGGTATTAAATTCAACTTAGAGTTAAATACATAAACCAGTATAAACAGTAAAGAAATGCTTAATACGAACAATAACTTTTTGTAGTCCATTAATATTTTCTTTCGGTATTGAAACAAAAAGAAATACAATATAACCAAAGGACCTGCTATGATAAATAAATTACCCAAAAGTAAAAATACCGAGCCGGAATTAGAATAACGCTTTTCGTATTCCGAACGATAGGAGCGCAAAATTTCATAATCGTTATCGTTTACGATTTCTCCGGTAGAAATAATCAATTCCCCTTTTTGGATTAAACCGGAAGTGGTTGATATTTTTTTAATACTTTCATTTAAAACCTCTTCGGAAATGGAAGCGTTATACTTCAAATTGCTTTCTAAATAATGACTAAAATCAATTCCATTCAAAAAAGAAATATCATAGTTTTTATTTTGTATATAAGCTTGCTTTCGTACGTTAATTAATTCTAAATAAAGCTTTTTAGGTGTTTTCAAAAGCGATATAGGATACGATTTTCTATACTTGTCTTTTACAATATAAACTGTATTGGACTTGAGTTTTTCTAAATCAATAGGTTTCAGAATAAAAGAACTGTAAGCTAATCGTAACAAAGAATCTAATAGCTGAAATTCTTTTTTGTGAATGTCAGGGTTGACAAAAAAGTTTTGTTTTAAAAGAGCAATTTTCTCTTCGTATAAATCTTGACTTAAATCGAAAAAAGCGATTTGGTGTTTTATAATACTGTCCTTTTCTGCTACAATTTCAGCTTCTGTTTTCTTGACAGGAAAGCTGAAAGGGGCAATTAAGGAGTTGTGTTGCCAAGGTTTCCCTTTAGCAAATTCATATTTAAAACGTGCTTCATTAGGGAAAAGCACCATTACCAGCACACCAAACAGTATAAAAATGAATGATGCTATTAACCACTTTTTATTAACACTCCACATCCTTTTTCTATTTTATTTCTTTATTCTGAATAAATTAACGTCAAAAATAAGTGTCGCATTAGGAGGAATTACTTTACCGGCTCCTCTTTCTCCATACGCCAAATGTGGCGGAACAATAATGCGGTATTTCTCGCCCTCGTGCATATTCAAAAAAGCTTCTTCCCAGCCCTTAATGACTTTTCCTAAGCCCACTTGAAAGTTAAATGGCTGTCCTCTTTTTACTGAAGAATCAAACATTTGATCATTAGGCAAATAACCTGAGTAATGAACTTCTAACATATCGCCAACCTCAGGCTGTCTTTCTGAGGTGGTTTTTATGGGAATCATTTTTAAACCTGATGCGGTTGTTATAGTATCTTTACCTTCTGTATTATAAGGCTCAATTTTTACAGGTGTTTGGCTGTGAATAAGTTCTACATCAAAAGTCAAGTCACTATTGGCAGGAATACTTCCTACATTTCTTGAACCATACGCCAATTCCGAAGGTATTAATAATCGGTATTTATCTCCTGAGTGCATCAGTATTAAAGCCTCGTCCCAACCTTTAATAACCTGACCTACACCTGCGGTAAACTTAATAGGTTGCCCTCGCTTAACCGATGAATCAAAAATAGAGCCATTAGACAGATATCCGGTATAATGTACGGTTACTAAATCGCCTTTTTTTACCTTTGAGCTATTCTTAATATGTTTTGCTACTATGTATTTTAAACCTGAGGCAGTAGTTATGGTATCTTTACCCTTTACATTGAACGGCTCAATTTTAATCGGTTTTTTCACAGACAATAGTTCCACTTCAAAGGTTAAAGTAGAATTGGGAGGAATATCTCCCATATTGCGATTGCCATAAGCTAAATGAGGAGGGGATATAATTACTGCTTTATCGCCTTGATGAAGATGACTAAAACCCTCTTCCCATGCCTTAATAACGCGTCCTTGACCTAATTCAAAACTAAAAGGCTGATGACGTTTATAAGAACTATCAAATACTTTTCCATTGGCTAAATAGCCTTTATAATGTACTTGTATTTTATCACCTTTTTCAGCTTTTATACCTCGCCCTTTGGAAGTTACAATGTATTTTAAGCCGGAAGGTAAACTAATGGTATCGTTTAAAACCACCCCCTTGGCATCAGATGAAATGGCATCTTTCTTTTTAAAAATAGAACAAGAAGCTAAAGACCAAACTAAGCCCAAAAGTAGAATATATTTAATGTTTTTTTTCATTGTGTTTTTATTAAAATTTTCAGAATTACAAAGTAAGCAGATAGTTTTATAAAAAAAAAGAAAAGCTTTAATTTTATCCTTAATGAAGCTTGAGAGATAAAAATTCCTTACATCAACCGACTAAATCCAAGTCTGAAAACGAACTTATCAGCTTATTAAAAGGTGCTTCTTTTAATCCAAAAAGACCTGATAGATTTTAAATACTATCAGGTCTAATATTGATTTTATATTATCTGTAGATTATTCCACAACTAACTTTATGCTTCTTTTTTGTTGCTTAGAATATACATTTAAAATATACACTCCGGAAGATAAAGGTCTATCTAAAATATCTTCGATATTGAATGACATTGTTTCTGTTGCAACATCATACTGTTTGTTAGCAACTACTTGCCCTACTACATCAAGCAATTCAATATGCGTTTCTTGATTCTGGAAGCCTTTTAGTTCTATTCTTGTTGTTGATTTAAAAGGATTAGGAAATGCCTTAACCGATACTTTATCATTTAAGTCCTTATTGTTGATAATACTAGACTTATCATCAGTATGGTATTTAATTCTCCAACCTTCTCCGGGTGTGTGTTCTTGTGATGAAGTCTTAAATTTAAGAATGGCTTTAGCAGCATCAATAACCAAAGAATCCGGAGGCGTATCTGTACCTTTTAATTCTAAAACTAAATTAGAATTAGAAGAGCTGTTTTTATAAATTTTAAGAACATCTAACTGCTCATTATCTAAATCGAACTCGTCGAACTTAAGCGTGATACTATTGGCTCCTTCCGGTTGTAATTTCCATATACAACTTTTTCCTAAATCGTATAAGCACTCACCACTTCCGTCTTCTATAATACCCTCTTTTTCATAACGATTTGAGAACCCGCATTTCTTACCTTCATAAACTAAATTCCAACCTGTAGCGGTATTTTGAGCATCAGTTTTAAACACAACTAAAATGCCATTTCCCGAGCCGGTAAGGTAACCTGATGAAAAATGATCTTTATCATATTTAGCGATTAAAGCTCCCTCTTCTGTTTCTCCATCATAAACCAATACTGTATCACCTTCAGCTAAATCGAAAGCAACAAACTTTATCTTGGTTTTAATGGTTCCACAAGCCGGTTTAATTAATGTTTTAGTATATAAATTATTACCATAATCGGCATTATTACTTCCATCTCCAACGCTACCTTCAAAACCTTCTATAAGGCGCTCTGCAGGGCATTCTTTTGAATAATCATTGCCCGGCTCTATACCTACAACTACTTTATGACCATGGTCGAAATAACTTGGCTCTTCTCCGGGTACAGTACCTGAAATCAATTCTGTTAAAAGGAAATATCCATTTCCTGAACCACCCCAACCATAATTCATATGGAATAATCTTTTTCCTGAAGAGGCCATTTGGTAACCATCACAGTTCCAAGCATGTCCTCCCACATCAGAATATCCTGCATAAATAATAGGTCTTTGTGCATCTAATTCAGTTACTAATATATTTTCCCATTCTTCAGGAGTATAATAATACTCATTGGTATAATAATCTTGTCTAACTTTAATTTGAACAGTAGATTTATAACCATAAATTTCTTCTAAAGCTTCTTTACAGTATTGAGTCTGTGTTCCTGAACCATCTACTTCCCAATCCATTTTTACAGAGTGCCCTGCTAAAAACATCATTTCTGCCACATAAGGATTGGCTTGCCCTAATTGTAAAGGCATTCTGTCCCAATAAAATGTTTTATCTCTATAGTCTATACTTTCAGCATGGGTTGTTTCTCCTTCATAATCGCTATGATAAGATACTTTTTTTCCTTTCTCAGGGTAATTATAAAACTTCATTACCTGAGCTAAAGCAACTGCTACACAACCTACTACCGATTTTTCTCCTGAAGAGCTGGTTGGACAAAAATCATTGTAATAAGGGGCTTGGTTCCATTTGGTCAATAACAAAGGACCTTGTTTACTGGTTACACTGGTTCTTACGCCATTTCTGTGTTCCAATTGTTGCCAAGCTTGAGCTATTTTTTCATCTGCTTGCCCTCTAAATTGAGCCGCTTGACGCAATGCTTTACTATAACCTTTCATTAAAGACTGCGCCTCTTTAGAAATTTCATTGGTATAAAAAGAACTTTCATTAGAGTACGCCAATATAGGTTGTGCCGTTTGTAAAGCTGACACAATAACAAAGCCTTCTTTTTTAGTGTTATTAAAAATGTAATAAAGAGGCTGATTACCTTCTTTTTTTATTTCTGTTAAAACCAAATTAAGCTCCTTATTTATATCTTGAAAGTCAGATTGACAATTTTGATATAAAAAGTTCACAGCTACTTCTTTAGCTTTGTTTTGATTAATCCCTATTGCCCACAAGTTAAGGGAGCTGATTAGAAGGATAAAGGATAATACTAATCGCATAATTTTATGTTTATTAATTTACTTTTTTTAGGAAAACGAAAATAAATCTTATTTAGTTGCATTACAAATAAAATTTTCGCAGGTACTCTTTGATAAACAAGTCTTTTTTAAAATTCAGGAACCCCTTATTTACAATACCTTACAAAAACCATAACGAAGCGTTCTGTTTTTCTAGTTAATAGAGGTTAAGTTTTATCTTAGCCTGTAATTTTATTTTAGGCATCAATTTTTGAACAGATTATTCGAAAATACTGAACAAAATATCTAAAGATTTATTGGTTGAAAAATTAGGAATATGCAGTTGAAAATAATCTACCATTTTTTGCAATAAGTCCCTGCGTTCTTGTTGAGTAAAAATGATATCGTGGTTATTGTTAATATTGCTATTTAATAACTGAAACAGCAAAAAAGACAAACGCTCGGAATAAATATAAACGTGATGTGAGTTAAAAGGTTCGAAACGGGCTTCCACCGGATTGAAATAAGTCAGTGAGGAGTTGTAATTGTTGTCCGGCAAAATACCACTAAAAGACATCAGTTTAACTAAAGTCCATAAATGAATGTTCTTTATTTCCTCATCTTCAGCACAATCGATATATTCAATAAGTTGCTCTAAAAATAAAAATAACCTCTCATCAGGCTCTGATTTTTTCGAAGTTAAACGTATCATTTCGGCTAAAAATAAGCGAATAGAATTTTTATTAACGTTAAATTCTATATTTTGAAGTGCTAAAGGACTATTCAGCTCCTTTACTCTAAGTAATTCAGATTTATTGCTTTCATAATAAATCACCTCTAGAGTATTAAGTGCTTGAAAATAATACGGATGAAACTGAGGTTTCTTCTTCCTTACACCACTAACAATAAAACTTTGAAGTCCCATATTAGGGGTCAGCATATCTACAATAAGAGAACTCTCACCGTATTTTATTTGACGTAAAACAATAGCTTTTGTTTTTTCTATTTTCAAAATCTATTTTTTTAAGAAGTCAAGAAATATTTTAGTTAATGAACAAAATTTTAGTAACCATTGATTGCTCTCCCATAGGGTCACTTAAAAAGACTAAATAAACCCCTGTTTTAACGCGATTGCCATTCAAGTTTTTACCGTCCCAAATAGCTTGCCCTCCTTTTGACTGAAATTCGGTAACCAAATTTCCTGCTACATCAGTAATTTTAACAATATTATCTTCCAATAAACCTTTTATAACAATAGGTCCATTGTAATTATGTTTAACAGGGTTAGGATAAGCATAGACATCGTTGTATAAATAGTTGCCTTCAGTAGCTGTTCCCTTAAATGAATCCAAACCTTTCTCTGTAGAGAAATAAACAGTTCCGTCTTCCTCGTTAATGGTTATATCAATAATATTATTAGATGATAAAGGGCTGTTTTGTTCGGTAAAATGCTGTAATTGTTCTTCGCCATCTTCCGAAACCAAAAAGACACCTGCTTTTCTTGTTCCTATCCATTTTCTGTTAGCGCCATCAACGGCCAAAGCATTAATACGCTTACCTTTCATCAGATACTCTACTCGACCATTCAAATCCACCAACACCTTGTTTCCATAAAATCGATTTCCTCCTTCTTCTACCCGATTAGGATTATAATAAATAACAATACCATCTTCTGTTCCTAGCCAAATATATCCGCTTTTATCCTCTACTAAATCAAAAACCTGATTGGCTAAACCTTGCCCATCTTTATCCTTGATATAGAAATGTTTATAAAAATCATCAGAAGAATCGTCAAGCGTACCTCTATCGTGAAATACAAAAAAACCACTCTCTTGTTTAACTAACGCCCATTTATATCCGGACTGAGTGATAATTAACTCTCCATAATTAGAAAAATGTAAATTATAATTCATTTTATACCATTTACCATCAGCTGTTTTTACTTGAAATGGGTTAGGCGTTATAGGATTGACAATCCATAAATTATTATCATCGTCCATTTTCAAATTAGACACTAAAGTTCGGTGCCCATATTGAGCTTGAAGTGTTACGCCCTCTGTAGTATCGGTATATACTTTTCCTGTTACTCGCTTAGGATTGGTAAAGTCAAATTCAAAAATACCGGAGGTTCCGGAGGCAATATAAATCGTGTTTGGATTAGTCTTAGAGCATTCTACATCAAGAATATCATTAGACTCCCCTAGAACTTCTGTATTACTTTTACTATAACTTCTCCAAATTCCATCACTAAACACAGAAAAATGAGAAGGAATATTTTCGTTGGAACCGGTAACATACATTCCTCCACTAGCTGACCAAATACGATTAGGACTATAAAATAAACTATATGATTTACTATAATAAGGTGAATTAGGACGTATAATTTTAATAGGTGCATCATTGTAATAAGTACGCACTAAACCATGGTCATAATCTGCATACCACATATTCCCATTGCGATCTAAAATCATTGCTTTTGGATGCACTTCCATTTCAAACCTCTTAAAGTCTAATTTTGAAATTACTTCCTGTGTATGTAAAGCTTTATTATAAATGGAAATATGTCTGGTATGAATTACAAAAAGCTGATTATTATAAACTTTTAGCTCTTCTGTACTGTGTTCTCTTTCTTTAGGAAACAAAATCGCTTTTTCATTTTCAACGTCTATTTGATATAATTTATAGGTATAATGATTTTTCTTCTTGTTATTAGCATATAAAAATCCATTATACCATACCAAAGTATTAAAAGGCTCTTTTGAATAAGGTACATAACTTAACAAATGCCATTCGTTATAATCTTTTAGATTAGGGGATTTTTGACTGGCTTTCCTAACGCCTCTTTGTGTCGCTACATAAAATGTATTATCATGAAGAATCATATCGTAAACAGCAATCTCATTACCATTATTACCTATGATGTAGCTGTCTATAAATTCATAATTTTCAGGGTCAAAAACCACTATACCAAAATCTGTGCAAAGGTAAATTTGTTGGTCAAAACGTTTGATTTTATTAATCGCTTTAACAATGTAATTTTTTCTTTTGATATCGTAGAAATTAATCACCGAACGGTCTTTTTTAATAATATCAAGCGTACCGTCCATATAACCTACAAATAACAATCCAGAGGGTTTATCGTAATAAATCGTAGTGGGATTATAAGCAGACAGCCCCTCTGTTTTATCTATTTTTTCGATAGAACCATCATCTGTATTATAAACAAAAAGTCCTTTGGTACTTAATGTGTAAATATACTCATCGGCTTCGCAAAGGTCAATGGCTTGCCTGTTGGAAAGGTGGTTACGCCAATTTCCTATGATGTTTTGCGCTGAAGAAGTACTACTGATAATAAGTAAGAATAATATAATTCGATAAAATTTCATTGTAATTCGTTTATATTGAAACGGTAAAAATACACACTTTTGTATTGAATTGAAAATATTAGTTTCTCACAGAATAACTAATTCTTTTAAATTTAACGTACAAACATTGTATATTAGTACTTTAAAATGTTATTTAATTGCCCTCTTAAGGGTTAAAAATATACAAGTTTTTCATAGACCATTTAATACTAATCATTTAATTAGAGTTAAATACATCCAGCATCTTTTGAGCTAAAACTTTATAATCGTGATGTTTAAGAACAAACTCTTTTCCGTTTTTACCCATCTCTTTTAATTGCTCAGAAGGCGTATTATCTAAAGTTTCTAAAGCCTGAACAATTGCTTGAGGATTTTCCGGTTCTATAGCAATACCACATTGGGCTTCTTCTACAAATGTGTTAGGAGCATCAATGGCATGTATAATAGGTTTTTCTGCCATCATATAATCAAATATTTTGTTAGGGCTAACACCAAAACGATATAAAGATTCTTTTTTCCACGATAAAATCAAATAATCCATTTTATCTAAAAAATATGGCACTTGATTTTTGGCGATAGCATCAAAAAAAGACACATTATTTAAACCTTTTGCAGATGCTTTTAATACTTCCTTTTCGCTCCCATTACCAACAAAAACAAAGTGATATTTATCATTGTCCTTTAGCAAATGAGCGGCTTCTACAATGGTATCCAAGGCATTGGATATGGCATGTCCACCGGCATAACCTATTAATGTTTTTTCTTTAAGGGCTTCCAAGTTTTTACTTAGATGCATATCCAAAAGCTCTTTCTTTTCCCACTCCCTTATAGCTATTCCATTAGGAACATAAAACCATTTTTTTAAATCTAAACCATGCTCTTGCATATGCTCTTGTGTTTTAGGAAGCATAGAAATAACGGCATCAGCTGTTTTATAGGCATCATTTTCTGCCTTTTGCATCAAAGCTATAAAAGGATGATAAGGCTTCATATTACCTAATTC